>Ga0272449_1000065_pt1 | contig 139128 bp, 136 predicted proteins | sample YNPCB0241_FD_198679 | JGI IMG/M metagenome (GOLD analysis project Ga0272449, IMG submission 198679) | Hot spring sediment microbial communities from Yellowstone National Park, WY, United States - YNP-CB-024-1 | ecosystem: Environmental > Aquatic > Thermal springs > Hot (42-90C) > Sediment...
CAGGTGGTTGTTATTACCGGTTTCCCGGTTGGCTTGCGCCGCCCCCCTAACTTCGCACTGCTCTACACCATCGGGGAATGGGGCGCAATTCGTTCCCATCCTCGGGTATAATTTTTTCATCTTCGATTAATGAAAGGATTTATCCCAATGGTTATCATTGTTGCCGATACAACCTCAACCATCCCCACCGAGGAAGCCAAGCAACTAGGTATCCCTTATATTCCTCAAATCATCGTCATCGGTAACGAAACCTACCGTGATGATTATGAGATGGATTCCAAAACTTTCTTGCAACGACTGAAAACCTCGCCGGTTCTCCCTAAAACGGCAGCACCACCCCCGGCACTCTATTATCCTATTTATCAGGAATATGCCAAGCCTGGCAACACCATCATTGTGCTTACACCGTCGGCTGAAGTGAGCGGCACGTATCGCAGCGCTGAGGTGGCCGCTCAAGACTTTCCCCATGCCGATATTCGCATTGTGGATACCCGCACCATCGGTGCAGGTCTTGGCACGTTAGTGCGCTTGGCTCATCAATGGGCACAATCCGGTGAAGACGCCGATACGATCATTCAACGTGTAAAAGAATGGGCAGCCCGGGAACGGGTCTATTTCGTGGTAGATACGTTGGAATACCTGCACAAAGGCGGCCGTATCGGAGGGGCTCAAATGCTGGTAGGTAGCCTGCTCCAGATTAAGCCAATCCTGCAATTTAAGAATGGCCGCACTGAGCCGGTGGAATCCCAACGTACCAAGCGCCGCGCCATCGAGCGGTTAAAAGAATTGGTTTATACAGACTGTCCTCACAGCGACGAAGCGCACTTGGCGGTGATGCATGGCGATGCCTTGGACGAAGCTCAAAGCCTGGCCGAAGAGTTTAAGGCTAAATTGGGTTTAAACCAGGTGACCATCTGCGATCTCCCACCTGCTATCCTGGTTCATGCTGGCCCCGGTGTTCTTGGGGTGAGTTATTTTACTGCGGCGTAAACTCACAACGCCGCTTCTAAAATCGCCGCGAGTTCATCCGATGTCAATGGAATCGGGTTTCCTTTCATACTGCTGGCTCGGAGACCTCGTTCCACAATCTCCGGGATGTGCTGATACGTCATTCCATACGCACTCAGATTGGGGATTTTGAATTGGTTTACTACTTGCTCCAGCCAGATCACCCCATCCTCTGGTTGGGCATCTGGACGTTGTGTCAACCAACGTGCAATTTCGCGAAATCGTTCTAGCACAGGATTTTCAGGTTGACGGCGTTGCAAGGCTTTAAGGTTGGCATGCATCACCAACGGTAGTAAACGGGCACAAATTGCCCCATGGGGCGCTTTGAACATCCCTCCGATAGGTGACGCCAAACCATGCACGGCCCCTAATCCGGCGTTGGCTAAGGCTAAACCACCCAATAGGCTCACCCAAGCCATGGCGATACGTGCCTCCCGGTCCATCCCATCCTTGAAGGCAGCAGGCAGTGCTTTACCAACTCGCTGTAATCCTTCTCGGCAGAACATATCCGTCATGACATTGGCACGAACAGAAACATAGGGCTCTAATACTTGGGTCAAGGCATCCATGCCGGTATAAGCCGTAATTAAAGGGGGCACAGAACAAGTCAAAGCAGGATCCACTAAAGCCACGGCTGGTAACATGAGGGGACTCCGTAAGCTCACTTTGATCGCGGCTTCAGGTACCCCTAGCACTGCATTCCGTGTTACCTCAGAGCCGGTTCCAGCCGTGGTTGGAATCGCAAGGCATGCTGCCGCCGGTCTCTCTAAATTTTTACCCGCACCAATGACTTCCAAATAATCTTCCAATTGCCCTGGATTGGTCAACATGGCCGAAACCGCCTTGGCCGTATCCAAAACGCTACCACCCCCAAAACCAATCACAAAATCACAACTGCCCTCCTTGGCTTGGACTACGGCTTGCTTGACCAAATCAACAGTGGGTTCACCCTCAACAATAAATTCATGGTACGAGACCTGGTTTTGACCAAGAAATTCCCTCAAACGTTCCAGATCTGGGTGAAATTTGCCTCGGACTAAAAACGCAACGTTTCCCAGTGTGCTGGCAATGCGGCCACTCTCTTCAAAGGCACCCCATCCAAAGCGAATACGGTGCGCTGTAGCAAACTCAAAGGTCATCATCGCCATTCCTCATCACTTGGGAAGAGATTGATATAGCGAATCCCCTGACGAGGTTCTGCCATCATCTCGGCCACAGCATCGCGCCACTTCTGATAATGAGCGGTCTCACGATGTTTAACCTGGTCTTCAGGTTGACGATAGACTTCTACCAAAACAAAACGAGTAGGATCTTCTACCTGCTGTAGGACATCGAATCGCACAATCCCCGGCTCTTGCACACTGTGATGGGCATTTTCTAGTGTCGCCTGAATAAAATCATCAAGTCTCGATTCCTTAACGTGCACATGGACCAAAACAATATGCATGGCTAACCTCCGACTATGCTGTGAAAATAAGGTTATCATAATTTTATCTCAGAGCCCCGATGAGGGTCTGATAAAATTTGGTGGATGAATGGTGAGGGTCCTAATGGAACATATTGAGATCCTCTACGTTGATGAGGATATTTTGGCCATCAATAAACCTGCCGGAATTCTGACCATCCCAGATGGCTACGATCCTGCAAAGCCCTTTTTGACCCGCATCCTTAGTGAACAGTATGGACGACTATGGACCGTCCATCGGCTGGATCGGGACACCAGCGGTGTTTTGCTATTTGCGCGCAACCCTCAGGCACATCGTGCACTCAATTTGCAATTCGAGCGGCACCAGGTGCAAAAAATTTACCACCTTGTTACCTATGGGCATTGGTCACAAACAGAAATCGAGGTCAATTACCCCCTAAAGGTCAACGGCGATCGGCGCCATCGCACAGTGGTAGATTTTACACACGGAAAACCCGCTCGAACAGTTTTCCGGCGCATATGTGCACTAAAAAATGGTTATATATTGCTCGAAGCCCAACCATTTAGTGGCTACACGCATCAAATTCGCGCCCACCTCACAAGTATCGGCTTCCAAATCCTTGGGGATAGTCTCTACAAACCCCACCCTGTATCTGAAAATCATCCCTCACACCCTCTGCCTGCTGATGCCCCTATCTTTGAACGCGTTGCCCTTCATGCGTTTACCGTGACCTTCTTTCATCCCTCCCAGCCCTCAAGAGAGGTAACCGTCATAGCACCATATCCCACTGATTTCTCCATCTTGGTTGAGACACTTGGACAGAAATAACCCAACCTCCCGATCAACTGACCGGGAAGTTGGGTGTTTACCTTCTGGTACAGTTTTTACCCGGGCAAGCCTATTCTAATTCGGGGACGGGCCGCTTGCTCTGATAAATAGCCCAGACCATTCCGGCGAACAAGACCACGATTGCTACCCAGATGACCGGATCACCCAACCGCGCCCGCACGATCAAGGGCGCCGCCAAGAGGCTGACCAGATTGACTACCTTAATCATCGGGTTAAGCGCTGGGCCAGCGGTATCCTTAAGCGGATCACCAACGGTATCGCCAACCACGCCAGCCTTGTGCCGTTCCGAACCCTTGCCGGTATTCTGTTCTAAGTTGCGTGGTTCGTCCTCAATGGACTTCTTGGCATTATCCCAGGCGCCACCAGCATTAGCCATAAATACCGCCAACAACTGACCGCTTAGGATAACGCCCGCCAAATAACCACCTAAAGATTCGACTTGCAAGATCAAGCCCACCAACAGCGGCATAGCAATGGCTATCACGGCCAGTGGGATGAGTTCCTTCTGCGCTGACCGCGTCGAGATCGAAACCACACGTGCATAATCAGGTTTCCGCGTCCCTTCCATGATACCGGGGATCTTGAACTGATTGCGCACCTCTTCCACAATTTGTCCCGCCGCACGCGAAACCGCGCGGATGGACAGAGAACTGAAGAGCCAGGGAAGAGCCCCACCCAACAGGAAACCGATGAACACAGTGGTGTCCGAAACTCGAATGGACTCCAAAGCACCCGGCATGACTCGATTGACATCGGTGATATAAGAGGCAAAGAGACTGACCGCCGCAATCACTGCCGAGGCAATCGCAATCCCTTTGGTAATGGCTTTGGTCGTGTTACCTACAGCGTCCAAATCAGCCATAATTTGCCGCGCCTTAAGCGTGACCTCATCGGTCAAGTCGTGCCAGGCCATCTCGGCAATCCCATTAGCATTATCGGAGATAGGACCATAGGAATCCATGGCGACGTTGTTACCGGTATGGCTGAGCATACCGATACCGATCATCGAAACCGCGTAAAGGACAAATTGAGGTCCATCTGCTTGGTATATGAGCAACGCACCCACAAATGAGATAGCAATCACCACCAATGCCCAGACACTGGACTCCATTCCCACGGCTAAACCGGAAAGGATCGTGGTCGCCGGGCCGGTTTTGGTCGCCTTGACAATTTCTTGCACCGGGGCTCGCTTTGTTGACGTGAAGTAGGATGTCAACGGATTGAAAGCAACCGCCAACCCCACCCCCAACGTGGTCAGCAATCCCAAGCGCCAATCATGGGCATAGAAAATTGCCAGCAGGAACGAGAAAAGAATGGTGTTAACGCTGGAGACCTCGTAGGAACGGAACATCGCCTCTTCAGCATCGTGGGCACGCAAAAACTTAAGCGGGAAGCGTTCCCAAATCGGCACCGTAAAGGTACCAATGATCGAACTGATGACACCAATGGCACGAATGAGCAAAGGATACACAATCCACTTAATTTCACCCGTGCTTTCAAACAGCGCTAATCCCAGAATTAACGCCGAGACAATGGTCACCTCATAAGACTCAAAGATATCCGCCGCCATCCCGGCGCAGTCCCCTACATTGTCGCCCACTAGATCAGCAACGACTGCCGCATTGCGGGGATCATCTTCGGGAATATCTTTCTCCACTTTTCCAACCAGGTCTGCACCGACATCTGCGGCCTTGGTGTAAATACCACCTCCAACGCGCATGAAGAGTGCCAACAGAGTTCCGCCGAAGCCAAAGCCCAGCAAAGCGTCCGGAGCAGCACGGCCAAAGACGATAAAAATGAGCGTCCCTCCCATAAGTCCTAGGCCGTCCGTGAGCATTCCGGTGATCGTTCCGGCATAGTAAGCAACCGTCAAGGCTTCATTAAAACTACGCCGCGCCGCAGAGGCCGCGCGCACGCTGGCCTGAATCGCCATCCGCATCCCCAACTGACCCACGAGCAGGGAGAAAGTGGCCCCCATAATGAACGCCACCGTACGGCCAACCGCCACGATCAGCACGACGTTGCGCTCACCCAGGTAACCGAATTCGCGCGTAGCCTCAGGGGTCGGTTCGACAATCGCCACGCTCAAGAACAAGGCGATGGTCAGGAGCGCAATTGCGGGCAAAATTGTCCGCAATTGACGGTTGAGATAGCCCTCAGCGCCCTGGCGAATGGCTTCCCACACCTCCTGCATTTGAGGCGTTCCTTTATCGTAACGCACAACTTTGGAACGCAAAAACCAAGCATAGAGCAAACTGATGACGGCGACAACCAATACCCCAAGCACGCCCAGTTGTTCAAACGGTGTTGTTAATCCGTGCCTGGAAAGACCCAGTATATCCATACCAGCCTCCGAGAAAAATGATTGGGTTTGAGTTAAGCAAAAATCGGCTGAGGTGATCCGCCCCCCGATTTTTGCCTTACGCCAGAGTTTATTGTATTCACCCGACCCTCCCTGTCAAATTTGGGATCATCACATCCTTAACCCACGGTTGCTTCCGCACGAACCGGATTACTCAACTCACCAATGCCTTCGATGGTGATACTGACAAGGTCGCCTGGGTGGATAGGAGACACGCCCGCCGGCGTACCAGTAAGGATAACGTCACCGGGTTCCAAAGTCATAATCGAGGAGATAAAAGCAATTAATTGGGCAACCGAAAACACCATTTCATGCGTTGATCCCCATTGGCGTACTTCACCGTTCACCCTACAGATGATCGGCAGATCTCTTATATCCAAATTGGTTTCCACCCACGGGCCTAAGGGACAAAAGGTGTCAAAACCCTTGGCGCGAGTCCACTGCCCATCGCGGCGTTGCAAATCACGCGCAGTAACATCGTTTCCAATGGTATAGCCGAACACATACTTATCCGCCTCATCTGCGCTGATCCACCTTCCCCGCCGTCCAATAACGACCGCGAGTTCTGCCTCATGTTCAACCTGTTGAGACTGCGGCGGCAAGACGATTGAGTCCCCCGGACCGATCACCGAAGAAGGCGGCTTGAGAAATAGCAGGGGTACCTCAGGCACTTCGACACCATGCTCGTGAGCATGCTCAACATAATTTCGCCCTACACAGATAATCTTACTGGGTTGAACCGGTGCCAAGAGTTTAACCATGGTTATCGGCAACCGTGCTTCCAGGCGCCGATATTCACTGAAAGGATCCCCTTCAATTGGCCCCACAAACTCTCCGTACACCCAACCATAATGAATTTCCCCCTCATGAAGATAACGCACCAGACGCATCCATGACCTCCGTAATGAAGCAGTTGCCAGACTTGACAACATATTATATAATAAAACTGCCAAGGGGATGAACGGCTTCGACGGAAGAGGCTGATCCCGAACGGCGAGCCGAGAGGCGCCGACCTCGTAAAATCAGCGCAAAAAATAAGTGCCAACCGCACGAATTACGCTGCTCTGCCCTTGGCTGCGTAAGCCAAGAAGGGCGAGCACCCTGGCCTCCCAAGTGTGAGGCCACGTCTGCCTACCCCGCTGCCTGGCCGGTGGTAGAGCGGGCGTGAGAAAGCCAGGCTGCCGCACAGCAAGCCGCAGGCTGTGCGAAAGACGAAGGGGCTAGCGTGGCTCCCGTTCTGTTGGTCGTCGGGAGTAGCGCGAAAAGCAAAGACCAACTACGCTCGTAGATGTTCGAGGGTCGAATCTTTCGGACGCGGGTTCGATTCCCGCCATCTCCACTTCAAAAAGCGAGCCAAGCACACAGCATTGGCTCGCTTTTATATCTCAACCACCAAGCCTTTCAGATAGAGCCCTTCGGGAAAGTTTAGAGCCACCGGATGATCCGGGGCTTGAAATAGACGCATGAGAATGCGCCCCTCAACCCCTGCGTCTAATGCAGCATCGGCGACGATTTTCTGAAATAATTCCGGAGTCACACCACCCGAGCAAGAAAATGTGACTAATAGTCCGCCAGGCCGGAGAAGTCGGAACGCCAGCCAGTTGATGTCTTTATAACCTCGCGCCGCCCGGGCAACTTGTGCCGCTGTCGGGGCAAATTTTGGGGGATCAAGGACAATCAAATCAAACTTGCGCCCCGCATCCCGGAAATGCCGCAATACCTGGAATACATCCCCCTCTATCCATTCATATTGATCGGGATCGAAACTGTTCAACTTCAAGTTCTCTTGAGCCAGACGCAACGCTTCACCCGATACATCAATTGAACAAACCGATTTAGCACCCCCGGCCAGAGCATAGACCGAAAAAGCCCCTGTATAGCAGAAAGCATTCAATATCTCTTTTCCCGCCGCCAGGTAGCCCACTAAGCGCCGGTTCTCACGCTGATCGAGGTAAAAGCCGGTCTTCTGTCCGCGCTGGATATCCACCCAAAAGTGATGTCCGTACTCCCGAACCTCAACTCGCGAGGGCGGAAATGTCTCTCCATAGGGGCCAACCCGCAAGGGTAAGCCTTCCAGCGACCGAACTTCTACATCCGAACGCTCATAGACAGCGTGCAATCCCGTCAGGTGGCGCAGACTTTGGAAAACTTCGCCACGCCAGGTCTCCATGGTCACGGTAAGGATTTGTACGACCAACCAATCGCTGTAACGGTCCACGATCAGACCGGGTAAACCATCCGATTCAGCGTGGATCAAGCGGTAGGCCGTGGTAGATGAATCATCCTGAAGATACCAACGCCGTGAAATGGCTTTAGCAATTCGTCCTCGAATAAACTCAGGCCCAATTTCTTCGTTTATATCCCAACTCCAAATACGCGCTCGGATTGATGAACGTGGGCTGTATCCAGCCCATGCCAACCACTGACCCTGGGACGAATAAACAGCCACCGTCTCACCAGGCCCAGGTTTACCTTCAACCTTCTCAATAGCCCCCGAGTAAATCCAGGGGTGCTTTTGAAGCACTGACTTCTCTCGCCCCGGCTTCAGGATAAGTCGTTTGGTGCCCACTTATTATCGGCTCCGAGCAGATGAATGTTCAACCATAGCGATTAATTCCTCTTCGGTAAGGATGGGCACACCCAGAGCGCGGGCGCGTTCGAGTTTTGACCCCGGATTCTCTCCCACGACCAGATAACTGGTGTTCCGCGATACGCTTTCGCTTACCTTGCCGCCGTGGGATTGAATATATTCCTTTACTTCCTCGCGTGAAAAACGTTTGAGCGTGCCGGTTACGACAAAGGTCAAACCGGTTAAGGGAAGCAGAACTTCAGGGGTAACTTGTTTCTTCTCAACCGGCCAAACGCCAGCGGCTTTAAGTTTTTCAAGAACTTTTCGATTGGTCGGACGCGAGAACCAATCTACAATGCTATGGGCAATATTTGGGCCAATCCCTTCAATTTGCTGTAACTCTTCCACGGTTGCTTGAGACAAAGCATCCAGGTCGGGATAAATCCCTGCCAACGTAGCCGCCATGACCTCACCAACCCCATGGATTCCCAGGGCATTAATCAAGCGCGCCAAAGGGCGGCTCTTTGAGGCTTCAATGGCCCGTAGAATGTTATCTGCCTTTTTATCTGCAAAGCCCTCAAGGGTCAACAAATCTGCCTTCGTTAGATAATACAAATCCGCAACATCATGAACCAGTCCTTTTTTGACCAATTGCTCCACGATTTTAATGCCCAAACCGGTAATATCCATCGCCGAGCGCGATACAAAATGTTCGACATTACGAATGATTTGAGCCGGGCAAGCGGCGTTGACGCAATACCACGCCACTTCGCCTTCGTAATGTTGAACTGGCTGACCGCAAGCCGGGCAAGTTTGAGGGGGCTCAAAAATACGCTCTTGCCCGGTGCGTGCCTCAACGATAGGCCCTACGACATAGGGGATCACATCACCGGCGCGCTTTACTAACACCCGATCCCCAATACGGATATCCTTTTCAGCAATGTAATCAAAATTATGCAAAGTGGCTTGCTTAACAACAACCCCGCCGATTTCGACTGGCTCTAAAACCGCGGTAGGTGTAAGCACGCCCGTTCGCCCAACGCTGACCTCAATATCGCGTAAAATTGTGCTCACCTCCCGGGCCGGGAATTTAAAAGCCAGCATACCCCGCGGATCTTTGCCCACCACCCCGAGCGATTCTTGTAAACGCAAATCATTGATCTTGATCACAATCCCATCCGCCTCAAACGGCAGTGTATCGCGTTTATCCAGCCAGCGCGCACATGCGTCGAGTACTGCCTCGAGATCAGCACAATACTCTGCATCCCTTGTCACCGGAAACCCCAATTCCCCGAGGTACTGTAGGGTTTCCCACTGAGTCACTGGAACCGAGTCACTGGCATCCACAATTGCATAGGTCAGCAGCGTCAAAGGTCGAGAGGCTGTGAGCGAAGGATCCAACTGGCGCAAAGAGCCGGCGGCTGTATTACGCGGATTAAGATAGGGTTTCTCACCGGCCTCAATCAACCGCCGATTGAGTTCCTCAAAGTCTTTAATGGTGATAAAGGCTTCACCTCGTACAACTAAACGTTCTGGCGGCAAGGGTGCCGGCTCATGAATGGGTATGCGCAAGGGCAAAGCACGTACAGTGCGCAAATTCGCCGTAATATCCTCACCAACCTCCCCATCACCCCGTGTTGCCCCCAGAACAAACTGACCATTGTGATAATGAAGCACGACGGTTAGTCCATCAATTTTGGGTTCAACCACAAAATCGGCCTGACGTACGCGTTCATCCAGGCGCACTAAACGTTCGTACCACGCACGCACATCGTCTAACGTAAAGGCATTGGCCAGGCTGAGAATAGGGCGTGGATGACGAACCTTATTGAAACGCTCTAATGGTGGCCCCCCGGAACGCTGGCTGGGTGAGTCGGGGGTTATCCATTCGGGGTGGGCTGCCTCGATTTCACGTAAGCGCGCCATTAACCGGTCGAATTCATAGTCGCTGATCAGGGGGGAGTCCAAAACATGGTAGCGATAGTTATGGTAATTAATCTCGCGCTTCAAGCGCTCATATTCTTCGCGCAGTGCTTCCAGAGATGTCGTTTCCATAGCCATCTACCCTCCTCCTTTCAATTATAGCAGGCTCATTGGACCCCTCCGTCTAGAGGTCTTTATTTGATGAAAGATAAGGGTGACAATTCTTTAAATCAATGTGAGGTTAATCCAATTGTGCCCGACCAAGAAGCATGCTACACTAACCTTAAAGTTTAGATTCAAGGAGAGAATGCGATGAGCGCTGGAAAGATTATCGCTTACATCGTAGCCGCTATTTTAATTTTCTTTGGGGTACTTTTTGTCTGGGGGGCAACCGGAGATCAAGGAGACTTGATGTGGATTCCGGTAGGACTGATCACCATTGCCCTAGGTTTAGTGTTGATTTTTTGGGCGGCCCGGCGCCCCAAGCAAGATGTAGTCCCGCAGGTAACTCTCAAGGTTGATCTTCCCGGTGATATCAATCTGGACACACTTAAGTGCAAATCCTGTGGTGGCGCATTGAAGGCCGAAAACATCAAAATGGTAGCCGGGGCTCCTGTGGTAACCTGTCCTTACTGCGGCACAACCTACCAGTTGACCGAAGAGCCAAAGTGGTAAATTATCCAATTGAGGGAACACGATGAAACGGTGGGGTCTTCCGATTTTCATTCTTTTATGGCTGGTCTATTTATTGGGATTTCAAACCCCAATCGCCGCAGCACAAAGTTATGCCTTTGAAGTCCCGCGTCAAGAGGTTGACCTTTACGTTAACCCAGATGGAACGATCACCCTCTATTACGAAATTGAATTTCGCAACCAGCCCGGAGCCAGCCCCATTGACGTCGTGGACATTGGTCTCCCTAATGAAAATTACCGCCTTTCAGACATAAAAGCCGAAATAGATGGTTTTCCACTTGCGGACATCGAACCCTCTCCTTTTGTGCAACCGGGAATTGCCATTACATTAGGTAACCACGCCATTTCACCAGGATCCACAGGAACGCTAAAAGTAACCATCGCCAATATCGAGGGAGCCATTGGGAAATCAACGCTGGAACTATCCGAACCCTACGCCAGCATTGTCTTCAGCCCCTCATGGTTTGATAAGGCCTTCGTCCGGGGAAAAACCGATTACTCAATGACCCTTATCCTGCCGCCTGGACTAACAACGGAAGAACCGCGATATCACAAACCCAGTAGTAATTGGCCGGGCAGCAATGAACCTTACACCAATCTTGACGCCCAAGGACGGGTATATTACACCTGGCGCTCGACCGAAGCCAATGCCTATACGCAATACATCTTTGGCGCTAGCTTTCCGGCGCGACTGGTCCCTGCCGCTGCCATCGTTGCCACCGAGGTTCCCAATCCGCGTTCTTTCCAAATTAGTGAGGACTTAATTGGCCTTCTCTGTTGTGTAGGATTCATGGGCTTCTTTGTGGCAATCGCCTACGTGGGTTATCGCTCGAGCCAAAAACGGCGAATGCAGTATCTCCCTCCCAAGATTGCCATTGAGGGTCACGGTATAAAGCGTGGCCTTACTGCAGTCGAAGCCGCCATCTTAATGGAACAACCGGTGGACAGAATCCTCACAATGATTTTGTTCTCCATTCTCAAAAAGGGAGCGGCCACCGTTATTCAGCAAGACCCGCTCGAACTCGACTTTACTCAGCCTTTACCTGAGGGTTTACAACCCTATGAGATTGAGTTTATTGAGGCCATGCGGCTAAAGGATGTCAGAGAGCGACAAAAAGGCTTACAGGAACTAATGGTTAACCTCATTAACGCGGTTTCGGAGAAAATGCGCGGCTTCAGCCGCAAGGAAACTGTTGCATATTACGAAAGCATCGTCAAGAAAGCCTGGGATCAAGTCAAAGCCGCTGAAACTCCAGAGGTTCGTGCTTTAACCTACGACGAAGTCATGGACTGGACCATGCTAGATCGGCGCTGGGAAGACCAGACCCGCGAGGTCTTCGCCCCTGGACCGGTCTTTGTGCCTGCCTGGTGGGGGCGTTATGATCCGGTCTTCCGCCGTTCCATGCCCGCAACCCCGGTTTCCACCTCGGGTGGTGGTTCAAAGACCACCATCAACCTTCCCAAACTGCCAGGATCCGATTTTGCAGCCTCGATGGTGCGCGGGGTTGAGGCCTTCTCTGCTAGCGTTATTGGCAACGTGACCGAGTTTACCGGCAAGATCACCGCCCGCACCAATCCTCCCCCACCCCCAACTTCTTCCTCAATGGCGCGGCGGGGTGGAGGGGGTGGCTCATGTGCGTGTGCCTGTGCTTGCGCTTGTGCTGGGTGCGCATGTGCATGTGCGGGCGGTGGACGTTGAAGGTTGGGGAATAACCATGGGTTGGTGGAATTCACTCTTTCCTACGCGAAAAGCGCTTGATTTGCCCTTGCCGGGGATCTATCACTTCTTGCACCAATCCCCCGAGAACAAAGTGCGCATTCATTTGCGTATTGAGCCCGGCGGGCAAGGCAGTCTTTTGATAAACGCCAGCCGCATCTATCACCTCAACGCAACCGCAGCGTTAATGGCTTATTTTATCTTGTCTGGTTATCCTGAAAACGTAATCCTTCAAACCTTGGTTGCCCATTTTAGGACCCAAGTCGCTCAAGTAAAGGCGGATCTCGACAACTTCCGTCTGCACCTTAACGCACTCATTGAACCCAACGGCATATGCCCCATATGCGACCTGGATTTAGAAACGCTCCCGCCGTTTTCTACCCGTTCTAGTGCTCCTTATCGAATGGATCTGGCGCTCACTTATCGCTGTAATAACGATTGTGCCCATTGTTACAATGCCAGACCGAGAACCTATCCGGAGTTGGAGACTGAAACCTGGAAGCAGGTGATAGATCGCCTATGGGAGATAGGAATCCCCCATATTGTTTTTACCGGGGGCGAGCCTACTTTACGCCATGATTTACCTCTGCTGATTGCCCATGCCGAAAGCAGAGGACAAATCACAGGTTTGAATACGAATGGGCGACGACTACATGATCCACGCTATATGAACGCTTTATGTGAAGCCGGATTGGATCATGTTCAAATCACCCTCGAATCCTACGATCCCACCATCCACGACCGTATTGTGGGCTGCCCTGGTGCCTGGAAACAAACCGTCCAAGGTATTCGCAATGCCTTGAAAACGCACCTTTTTGTCATGACCAACACCACTTTGCTCTCTTCAAACGCCCCTTACCTCGCTCAAACTCTGGACTTCTTAGCCGAATTAGGGGTGCCCACGGTTGGAATCAATGGCCTGATCCACTCCGGAGGGGGTGCCACTGTTAACACTGGCATTCCTGAGACACAATTACAAGATTTGCTTGCCCTAGCGCGGGAAAAAACCGCTCATTACGGCCAGCGATTGATTTGGTACACGCCTACCCGCTACTGTCATTTTGATCCTGTGCTCAATGGCTTAGGGCTTAAAGGATGTACAGCGGCTTGGTATAACATGTGTATTGAACCGGACGGCTTTGTGTTGCCTTGTCAGTCCTATTACCAACCCTTGGGACATATTCTAAACGACCCTTGGGAAAGTGTATGGAATCATGATTTGGCTGTCGCCCTGCGCGAACGCCATTATGTTCCTGAGACTTGTGGGCAATGTGTGTTGCTCCAGGAATGTGGAGGTGGATGTCCATTAACGTATGCCGTCAACCAAGCCGTATCACCCTATCCTGGACCTTAAAACTCCCTCGGTGGAGACTAATATGAAACAGAGATTACGAGAATGGATTGAACAACTGTTTCCGCCCCCAATAAGCCCGCTTCCACCGGGTGTTTATCACTGGCAATCGCCACCGGATGCACCCCAACCCCACCGGATGCACCTGCGCATTGAACCCAATGGAGAAGGTATCTTGATCTTAGATGCCTCAACCGTCCTGCATCTCAATCAAACCGCTACTGAATTTGCTTATCATCATATCAAAGGCACCCCCCTCGATGAAGTGGTGCGTGAAATTTCAAAGCGGTATCGTGTACCTAAATCTCAGGTGATTACAGATTTCAAAGATTTTTTAGAGCGCCTAGAAACGCTTCTCAATACGCCCGACTTAGATCCCGAGATCTATCTGGACATCGAGCGTCATCAGCCTTACCAAGAACCATTAAGCGCCCCCTTGCGTTTAGATTGTGCCCTAACGTATCGCACAGAGGATGAATCCATTCGCCACGTCGCCCCGGTCGAACATGTGCGACGCGAACTAATCTACGAAGAATGGCAGCAATGCCTGCGCAAAGCCTGGGAGGCAGGTATTCCACACATCATATTTACCGGCGGTGAACCAACACTACGGCCAGATTTGATTGACCTAATTGCTTTTGTAGAATCCTTGGGAATGGTCAGCGGTTTGCTCACTACTGGCCTAAGGTTGGTTGAGAAAGAATACCTCAACCGCATTTTAGCCAGCGGCTTGGACCATGTCATGATCGTCCTTGATCCCCTTAACGAAATCTCATGGGAAGCCATTCGTGATGTTCTAGCCGCTGATCTTGCTCTTACGGTGCATTTAACCATTACCCCAGAAAATAAAACCCAAACCCAGAGCCTCATTGAACGCCTTGCACGTATGAAAGTTACCCGAATGAGCCTCTCGGTCAGTCATCCTCATCTTGGTGAAACCTTACAACACGCTAGAGACCTCGTAGCCCGATTAGGCATGCACCTGGTATGGGATTTACCTGTCCCCTATTCACACTTGAACCCGGTTTCATTAGAGTTGAATGCAACCTTTGAAGTCCCTCCGCAAGGGGCTGGCATAGCTTGGCTCTATGTAGAACCGGATGGCGATGTACTACCCTTCCAAGGTGCCACAAGGATTCTAGGCAATTTGCTCACCGATCCGTGGGATATCATCTGGGAACGTGCAAAACAACGCTGACCTCCTTTTCTGGCATCAACGGTTTCTCACCCAAGCCAAGTGGAGCGCCCAAATCCGACGCCATCTCTTGAAGGAAATTGGGGGATATCCGATCCGGCAAATCCTAGAGGTTGGGTGTGGCACCGGTGCGGTTCTCTCCGACCCTATTTGGGAACCTTATCGTCGCTTTGGGCTGGATATTTACTATCCCTACTTGAAACATGCTCAACATAACCTACCCAATATCCAATTCTGTCAAGCCGATGGTTATCACCTGCCCTTTGCGGCTAATTCATTTGATCTTTGCTATACGCATTATTTTTTCCTATGGGTTGAACCAGAACAAGCCCTAAGAGAACTGGTGCGCGTTACGCGTTCGAGAGGATTTATTGCGGCCCTGGCCGAACCGGACTATGGGGGGCGTATTGACTACCCGCCTCCCTTAGCAACCTTAGGTCAATTACAAATTACCGCTATTCAAAAAGCAGGTGGTGACCCCTTCATAGGGCGAAGATTGGCTTCCTTATTCTCAAAGAGCGGGCTTATCAACTTGCACGTAGGTGTCTTTGGAGCCTATTGGATATATCCACCCGATATTGAGGTGACGACTAGTGAATGGTTAGCGTTAAGGTTCGATTTGCAACACATGCTCGCGCCCGAAGAGATAGATCTCTGGCAAACGATTGACCTTAATGCCTGGGAAAAAGGCGAGCGCGTCCTTTTTGTGCCTGCCTTTTTTGCTTACGCTCAGAAACCTTAAAAATTCTGGAATTTCTCGAACCCCCCTTGACAAAACATAAAAACCTCTGTAAGATTTCGCCATTATTTTGGGAAGCACCTGACAAGTGAATAACGGGGAAATAGCGGCTGAACCTTTCAGTTCTCCACTGGAAGGTGACGAGGTGGAGGTTCCTCTCCGCGAGGAGAGTGCTAACCCTGCGGGGGATAAATTGCAGGGGAAAATCGGATAGATCAGCGGATGCCTCTGAAGCCCGACCACAGGCTTCTTTCTCCCTTCAAAAACAGGTGTGGGTCCAAAAGCGAGACCACGGCTCGTCCAAAGCCCCACCAGTGGTAGCCAATACAGGCTCATGCGTGTATTTGGCTGGAAAGTTTTAGAAGGGGCACCCCATTCATCGCATTAATGGGCATGCCAGGCATGTCCATAAACTTTTTAAGCCAAGGAGGATATTGTTATGGACGCCAAAGAGGTACTTGATCGAGTAAGAGAGGACAATGTCAAATTCATTTCGCTCCAATTCGTTGACGTCGTCGGCACCGTAAAAAGCGTAGACATGCCGGTTGACCAATTGGAAGGAGCCCTTGAAAACGGCGTCTGGTTCGATGGGTCCTCGGTCGAAGGCTTCGCCCGCATCCAGGAAAGCGACATGCACTTACACGTGGACCCTGACACCTACGCCGTTCTACCATGGACGCCCGCTGAGATGCGCCGTGCTCGTCTCTTTTGTGATATCTATCAACCCGACGGCACGCCCTTCCCAGGCGATCCGCGTGGTACGTTAAAACGCACTTTAGCAAAACTGCGCGAAGAACGCGGATGGGTGTATAACGTCGGCCCTGAGCCGGAATTCTTTCTGTTCCGCCGCAACGGTCCTGAAACCATCCGTCCTGTTCCTCATGATGTTGTCGGGTATTTTGATTTTTCCTCAGACGATGAAGCCGTGCGTGTACGCACCGAATTAATGGCCGCCTTGAAAAGTATGGGATTGGAAGTCGAGGTCGGCCACCACGAAGTGGCATTAGGTCAGCATGAGATTGACTTCCGCTTTGCCGATGCACTTCGGACTGCTGATAATGTACTTACCCTAAAATACACGGTTAAAGCCATTGCTGCTCAGCACGGTCTAATCGCCTCCTTCATGCCCAAACCCATCTTTGGGATCAACGGCTCGGGGATGCACTGCCACCAATCTCTGTTCGACTTGCGGGGGAATAACCTCTTCTTTGATCCCAACGATGAATTCCATCTCTCATCAGTTGCCTATGGTTTTATCGCTGGCCAACTTGCCCATGCGCGCGCTTTGGCGGCTATCGTTGCACCCACGGTTAATTCTTATAAACGATTAGTCCCCGGCTATGAGGCACCAGTCTACATTTGCTGGGCACAAATCAACCGTTCGGCGCTTATTCGCATCCCTCGCTATACCGCCGGACAGCACAAGGCCACCCGGGCTGAGTTGCGCTTCCCTGATCCCTCGGCTAATCCTTATCTGGCTTTCACCGCTATGCTCATTGCGGGCCTGGATGGAATTGATAAACATATCCCTTGTCCACCTCCTCTCAACAATGTCAACGTCTACGAATTAAATCACGAAGAGCGGGAAGAAATGGGAATCGGGGAACTGCCTGGTTCGCTCTATGAAGCCCTTCAGGAACTTGATCGGGATGAGGTCATTAAAGGCGCCTTTGACCCCACGTTGTATCAGGCCTATCGCCGCGCCAAGTTAACCGAGTGGGATGAATTCCGTATCCAGGTTACCGACTGGGAACTGGCTCGCTTCTTGGAAACTGCTTAGGATCTCGAATCCAATACTATTGAGACAATTGAGGGTGCGAAGGATATGCACACCCTCAATTGTCTTTTCTACTCACTTCCCCCGGGTATTAATCTCTAGAAGACTCGACAGATTGCTCTTGAAGCGAAGGTTCTTTCACCTCATCTGCCCGCCGAAACGTGGGTTTCGTATCACCTTCCTGATAATCTACGATGATCTTGTCCCCAACCTTAAACTGGCCGGAGAGAATGCTGACCGAAAGTGGGCTCTCGATGTATTTCTGAATCGCTCGCCTCAATGGCCGAGCCCCAAAACTCGGATCGTAGCCAATTTCCGCCAACCAACGCCGGGCTGCAGGGGTCAATTCGACATCTAGCCCATGTTCTAACAACCGCTGACGCACCTCTTTCATTTGAAGATCCACAATCTTGTACATATGCTCCTGCGTTAGCGGCGAGAACATGATGATCTCATCAATGCGGTTGAGAAACTCGGGGCGGAAGGTACTCTTGAGCGCCTTCTGAATTTTTTCCTGATTCAGCCGATCTTCGTCATTGTGACTTTCGGGCAAGAAGCCCAGCGTCCCACCCCGACGCACAAACTCGGTGCCCAGATTGCTGGTCATAATCAGCACAGTGTTACGAAAGTCCACCACATGTCCTTGACCATCCGTCAGACGACCTTCATCGAGAATCTGCAGCAAGGCATTCCATACTTCTGGATGAGCCTTTTCGATCTCGTCAAAGAGGATGACGCGATAAGGTCGTCGTCGCACGGCTTCGGTTAACTGACCACCTTCCTCATATCCCACATAGCCCGGCGGAGCCCCGAAAAGGCGAGACACGGTATGCTGTTCCCGATACTCACTCATATCCAGGCGCACCAAGGCATCTTCATCCCCAAATAGGAACTCCGCCAGCGCCTTGGCTAATTCGGTTTTACCTACCCCAGAAGGACCAATAAAGATAAAGGAGCCAATGGGACGACGCGGATCTTTAAGCCCTGCACGAGCGCGCCGGATTGCATCTGCAATGGCTTTGATTGCCTCCTCCTGTCCGATGACTCGCTCGGCAAGCCGTTCTTCCATATGCACCAACCGCTCAGCCTCAGACTCCATCATCTGGCTGACCGGGATCCCGGTCCACTGGGCAACAACCTCGGCAATATCGTTAACGTCTACCACTTCATCCAACTTATGCTCGGCTTCCCATTGATCCCGTAATTTTTCAAATTGTTCTTGCAGGCGTAAACGTTCAGCCTTCTTGCGCGCCGCACGTTCGTAATCGCGCTCTAACCCGGCTTGCTCTTCCTCGGCTTGAAGACGGTCAATTTCGGATTTCATCTTCTTCAATTCTGGAGGAAGCGAATACAAGGCCACTCGCAACTTAGCGGCGGCTTCATCAATGAGGTCAATCGCCTTATCCGGCAAATGGCGTTCGGTCACATATTGAGCCGAAAGACGCGCCGCCGCTACCAAAGCCTCATCAGAGAAGCGCACCTTGTGGTGAGCCTCATACCGATCACGCAAGCCGCGCAACATCTCAATCGTTTCTTCAACTGAGGGCTCATCCACATAAACGGGAGCAAAACGACGTTCTAACGCCGCATCCTTCTCAATATATTTATGATACTCATCTAAGGTTGTCGCCCCAATGCATTGCAGTTCTCCCCGTGCCAATGCCGGCTTGAGCATGTTCGAGGCATCCATGGCGCCCTGTGCCGCGCCAGCCCCAACCACGGTGTGGAGTTCGTCAATGAATAGAATGATCTCACCCTCTGAGCGTTGAACTTCTTCGATTGCGGCCTTTAGACGTTCCTCAAATTCACCACGGAAGCGGCTTCCGGCAATCATTGCGCCTAGGTCGAGTTGCACCACCCGCTTACCCATTAGAATTTCTGGCACATCGTTTGCCGCAATTTTTTGGGCAAGCCCTTCCACAATGGCAGTTTTACCCACGCCGGCTTCACCGATCAAAACCGGGTTATTTTTGGTACGACGGGAGAGAATTTGCATGACTCGCAAAATTTCCTGGTCGCGCCCGATCACCGGATCGAGTTTGCCCTCGCGTGCTAATGCGGTCAAGTCCCGCGAATACTTCTCCAGTGTTCGATAACGGGTCTCGGCTTGCGGATCGGTCACCCGCTGTCCCCCGCGAATTTGCATTATGGCATCTAAGACGCGTTCGCGGGTAATTCCGGCGCCTTCCAGCAAACGCGCCGCGGGTGTATTGCGTTCACTCAATATGGCCAAAAAAATGTGCTCGGTAGAAATGTACTCATCTTTTAGCCGATTAGCCTCTTCATTGGCTTGATCAATGATGCGTTTTACTCGAGGCGTGATAAAAATCTGACCCGCTCCACCTCCGAAAATACTCGCTTTAGGGCTGGTGCGTAAGATGTAATCCAGGCGGTCTGCCAGCATACTGGCATCCACCTTAAGGATTTCCAAAATTTGTGGGATCACACCCTGCGGCTGCTCAATCAGTGCCAACAGGATGTGCTCGGTATCAATCTGGTTATGGCCATAGCGCTGAATAATCTCGGCCGCACGCTGCGCGGCCTCTTGCGCTCGTTCGGTAAATCGGTCAAATCGCATCATAGGCGTAATATCCTTCTATTAGCGAGAGTAAAATTATCCTGAACGGATTATAGCACCTCTAGATTAACAAAGTAAAAGCCTTGCATAAGAAATTTATATACGAAACAAATTATGAGCAAAGGGGTTACTTGACGCGGGAGTAAAATACCCCTATGACCGGAATCATGCTCAACGAGAAAACCCATCTTCGGCCTCTGCGCTTACCCCAAGATACCCAAGCCGTTGCCGATTTAATCGAGATCTGCTTTGCGGACACTATGGACCCTGACGGTTGGGAATATCTGAGGCGCATGCGAACCTGGGGCGCTCTACCTGGTGGAAGTCCAGGCCCATCTATGAGTGGCTTTGTTTGGGAAGAGGACGGGCATATTGTGGGCAATTTGGAGATCATTCTTCCCAAGACAACCTCACGTTATCCGCTCATCGTCAACGTTGCCGTCCACCCCAACTACCGTCGTCGCGGCATTGCTTGTCGCTTGACGGAAAAGGCGATCCAGTACCTAAAATCCTGGAACTACCCTGCAGTATGGCTACAAGTCCGAGAAGACAACCCTGCAGCGCTACATCTATATGGCAGGCTAGGTTTTCAAGAGCGCGCTCGGCGCACAACCTGGCTTACCAATCCCACCTACACATCCCCCACAACTCCAACTTTCTCGCATACGAGAACACGCCGAGCGCAGGAATGGCCTTTGCATTTGACCTGGTTAAGCCGTATCTATCCGGAACAGATTGCCTGGAATTTACCACTGAATATTAAGCGTTTTCAACCGGGGGTTTTGAATACATTGCGAAATATCCTGGGAGAATCGCCTTTATGGCACATGACGGCATTGGAACATGATGATTATCTAGGGTTTTGCACCTGGGAAGCCACGTCATATTTTGCCGATTGGTTATGGCTCGCCCCTAATCCAACCCAAACCCCTCAGGCTTTGTATTCATTGCTCCCTATCATGAGACAAAAGTTTGGCCGCAAGCGCCCTCTTTCAATCAACTTCCCGGCGGGCGAATTCGAAGAAATTTTTGGGGAATGTGGATTTTACCCCCAACAAACACTTATTTGGATGGAATTGCCCTTATAATCACCTTAGGAAACCCATTTTTGGAGGAGAACCACGATGAAGCGCTTCATTGTTCGCCTGCTAGTAACGGCATTGGCTTTTTACGTCGCCGTCGCCCTGCTCAGCCCCCAATATATCCAGCCCTCGTCCGACAATTGGTTAAGTTTTATCTGGTTGGCATTGATCTTTGGTATTATCAATGCCGTTATGCGTCCCATCCTGGTAGTTTTAGGATGCCCATTCATCGTCTTGACGTTGGGTCTCGGCATCTTGGTCATTAACACCGCTTTGTTTGCCCTAGCGGGCTGGGTCGGGAATCAGTTCGGGGTCGGATTCACCGTCAGCGGCTTTTGGGGTGCCTTCCTCGGCTCTTTGGTGGTCAGCCTTATCCTTTTTGTGAGTCAATTCTTCATTGAGGACATGCGCAAAAAATGAAAGGCTCGTGCGCAAATGTTCACCTATCCATCCAGTATGTCTGCTGGACACTGTTCCCTGATAGCCATTTGCAAAGGATTATCCTCTGTGCTACCCCCTAGGTGATCCGCATCCCAATTCCAGGTATAAAGATCAGATAAGACACAGTAAGCGGTCAGGTCAAGGTGCAAAGGGGTCACAGAGACGTAACCCTCTGTCAAAGCCCCCACATCAGTTCCTGGCTCCGGCACACCCGTCGGAACGTCACCGCCAATCCAGTAATATGGCTTACCCCGTGGATCAACGCGTTCATCTAAACGGTTGTGATAAACACGCAATCCCTGCCGGGTCACTCGGATACCCCGAATTTTATGAGCAGGCAACGCAGGAATATTTACGTTTAACAGGACCTCAGAAGGAATACCGTGTTTGAGGAGTTGGGCCACGATTTTTAAGGCAATTTGAGCCGCCGGTTGGTAATTTATGATGGTCCTCCCATTCTCATAAGTCTCTAACGAAAATGCTACCGCTGGCACCCCTGCAATAACAGCCTCCATCGCCGCGGTAACCGTGCCCGAATAAGTAACATCATGTCCCAAATTAGCACCTTGGTTAATCCCGGACACCACCAGGTCTATCGGTTTCTTGAAATACCCTAGTAGTGCCAAAGAGACGCAATCCGAAGGTGCACCATCACTGGCATAGGCAATAGTATCATCCGCCAGCCGATACTCCCGCACTCGTAGCGGGCGATCCAGTGTCTTGACATGCCCTCCTCCCGACCAATTACGTTCCGGGGCTAAGATGCTTACCTCACCAAGAATTCGCATTGCCCGGGCAAGAGCCAATAACCCTGGCGCTAGCACACCATCATCATTGGTCACCAGTATATGGGGTTGTTTTCGATTTTGCTCATTCATCTTATACACCTCTCCATTCAATAGCATACCCTTAAATCCTTAACACCCCTTTGAGGGGGTGTTAAGGCTAAATAAACGATTCGATAAAAATTGATCAAAAAGCTAGGCGGTCAAACCCACACCTTTGCTTAGGGCAACACAAAACGCAAAAGTACATGGTTCCCGGCATCGCTGACCCAAACTCGTCCTTGAGAATCTACCGCTATTCCAGAGGGCAGGCCAAAACCATCTGTGCCCGTGCTGTAGTCCCCCCATCCCCGCACAAAATTGCCCTGTGCATCAAATTCGAGCACGCGATAACCCTCGGGGTCCGTTACAAACACATGTCCTAAGGGAGATACAGCAATGAAAGGTTTGTTGTCCAGCGATTGACCATACCATCCTGAAATCTCCCATTCTCGAACCGGCATGAAGAGGTTATTTGTAAAATCAGGCTTAACAACTTGGACGCGCTGATTCCAGGTATCTGCAATGTAAATGTTGCCTTCTGCATCCACGTCAATACCTACCGGTTCATCAAATTTGCCAGCCTCTACCCCTGCACCGCCAAATTGGGCAATATACTGCCCATCTGACGTGAAGATGACCACCCTCTTATTCCCTGTATCTGTCACATAAACTCGACCCTGGGCATCCACGGCCACATCCCGCGGTCCCCAGAAGGCATCAGGACGCTCAGCCTGGCCAAAATACCCCCACATGGTCACAAATTGACCGTCTGACGTGAACTTTTGAATGCGGTGATTCCAGGTATCGGCAACATAAACACTCCCATCCGGTCCGACCGCTACACCCCAAGGCTCATTGAACGTGCCACCTGGTGCATCTCCGGTAGAACGATCCGCAAAACTCCCCCATTCCTGCAAAACCTCACCTCTCGCGCTAAGATGCTGAATGCGATGGTTACGCGAGTCGGCAACGTAAATTGAACCATCCGGTGCAATGGCAATGCCTCTCGGATTCTGGAACTGCCCTGGCTGGTTACCCGCCACACCCACTTGCCCTAAGACCAAGTCTGGCGCCAGTTGCACCATTCCCTTTTGGTAGGGATCCACTTCAACGATAGGCACCTGCTCCGGTAGCACACCATAATTCCACATCTGAGCCACAACATCCTTGCGGACATAAAAACGCAATTTGGCGCTCGGTTCCCATTTCTCCAATGTCAGGTTCTGATTTCCGGTTAATTGCGCATAAGCCGTATAATCCCGGTTTAACCAGATCTGAAAAACTGCGGCGCGCATCTTGGGATCGCGGACAGCACCCCAAATACGGTCCCACGTTAGGTTGTAGTAATCCTGCATAGGCCACCATAGGCGCATATACTCAAACTGAACAAACTCACCTTTGGTAATCGCATCCAATTTGCTCCAATTGGCACTGTTCCCCGCAATGATGATGGGCACATCGCGCAAATCCCGTGTAGGATTATCTGCAAAATAGCGCTTGTTGGGATAATCCCGGAAATACCACCAGTAGGGGTAGAGGGCATCATTGTCGTAAGCCACCTGAATATCTAAGCCGCGGGTGAGACGACGCGAAATTTCTTCCACCTGGGCTAAAATCTCTTTGGGACCGCTGGCTGCATGCGCGTAAACCAGAAATTCTTTCGCCGTATCGTAGTTGATATAAGCCGCAGTCGCCGCGGTTCGGAAGGTAAGCAAACCTAAAAAGCTAAACGTATATAAGACCATTAGCTTGATCCAATCTGCCCTGCGCCAGCCCCGAAAAACATAGATGATCCCCCACCCACTAAGCAAAGCCACAGCACTTGCAAACAAAAATGTCGTTGTCACTTGGAGATTTTCCAACGTATAACCGCTAAAAGGCACCACCGGACCGAGCCATGCCATGAGCGCCCCGACGGTTGCGCTAAGAAAAACTGGTATGAGCAATAAGCCTACCCACGTGCTACTCTGCTTTAAGCGAGACCAAGGGATACGATCTACTAACACCCCTAATCCCCACCCCGCGCTTAATAACAGGGGCAGAGCAATATGAACGGTCAGCCAAGGCATCTTTTCACCCGCCAAAGAGTAAGCCCCTAGACTGGTTATCCCCCAAAAGACCAGCAGAGCAAGGACGGGCAGCTTTTCTTCAGTAGATATTTTATTGGGTTGTTCGATATTTGCTTCGCCTTCCACAACCTCGGCAGTCGGGCTTGCATCCGTAGTTGGTGGTTGAGTTTCAGAAGATAGGGCTTTCTCAGCAACGGGTGAGTCCCCTACGAACTGGCTGAAACGGCGATACCGCCAGCCGAAGTAAATCGCGAGCAGTGTTCCTAACGCCGCCACATATTCATACATGGGAATTTGCAAAAAGGCATAATAATACCAAGGTTGGGTACCTCGATTAACGCCCTGTTGTTCTAACCAGTAACCCAATGATCCCACAATGCCGGTGAAGAATCCAAATCCATTGGTAAACACCGTAGTGTAGAGCACAATGAAAATGCCGTAGAATAGGGCAAAATTCGCTAACCAAAGCCGCGGCTTCCACACTAGACCGATACCCAAGGCAATTAAGGTCAGAACGAAAAGCACGATGCCGCTGCGCAGGATACCCACCGACGAGTAGTCCAAGGGATTCCAATTTTGTCCTAATAGCACCCCAACAATCTTGACAGGAAATGCCGTCAATTGAGGCAAAATCAACGTGCCGATCAAGAGAAGCATATCCAGGCTTCGCTCTTGCTTCAAAAACTCCCAACCCACCTCACGCAGTAAAATAACCCCGGCTATACCGCCTAAAATCACCGCAACTAAAGCTAAACCGGCTTCGATGATCTGAACCGGACTTACCCCACTTGTTTCTGCTGGCGCACCAGAACGATTCGCAATGGCATTCCACCCGGCTAGAACAATGGCCAGAACAAGGACAAACAAAGCCCCGGCCAGGGCTAGGTTAAACAAAAAGTGTTTACGCGCTTCCGGCCAGGGAAAGCGAACGCTTCTCGACATAAACAGGATCGCCAGGAACAGCAACAATTGAGCCGTATAGATAAAGGCAGTTTCCTTTGTTGCAAATTGCAAGGCCGTTACTGCAGTCAGAATGTATAGCCAGCGCTTTTCCCCATTCTCCAGATACCTCAAAACTGCAAGTAAGGTGACGACGCCCCAAAAAGCCACGAAAGCCTCGTTCCGTGTGTAGCGGCCATAGAAAAGCATATAAGGAGAGATCAAAAAGAGTACCCCCGCAATGAGGGCTCCATTTCGCCCGAGATAGCGTCGGAATCCCAATGTCACCGTCATAATGGTAGCCACGCTGAAAAGTGCCGCGGGTATACGGGAAGTAAAATCATTGTCTCCGAACAAAAAATAGGAAAGGGCTACCACATGAAACTGAAACGGTCCATGGGTGATCGGATCATGCCGGTACCCTCTTCCCATATAAAGTTCCCAGGATGGCACAACATGATTAACCTCATCATGACTCATCACCCGATCACCCAAATGATAAAAGCGGGTGAAGAGTGCCAAGCCTAGGATTACGATGATAAGTAATGTCTCCCAACGAATTTTGGGAAAGGCCTTCCAAACCGGCTGGTCTAACCAGTGAACATTTTCGGTGTGTTGAGCATTCATCTTTGCACAATCCTCAGGTAGCGGGTTTGAGGTAGAATCTCAAAGCAGGCTAACATACGACTACCCAAACTAGCGAAATTATACTCTCATCTTCTTGGTAAATCTCTCTGATGCCAATGGCTGCTCACCTCACTTCCCCGCTGTTTCTTCCCGATGCTTACTGGGTCGTCCCCAGCCAGTTGCTCGCGGGTGAATACCCCGGAGATCTCAATCCCAGCCGCACACGACAGCGTTTAATGGCACTTTTGGATATCGGTGTCCGAGAGTTTATAGATCTCACCTGGGAAGGTGAACTTGAACCCTACCGCGACTTGCTCTATCAAGAGGCCAGACAACGTAACCTTGAAATCGGTTATACCCGATATGCAATCCCCGACCTGGGAATACCGGCGCGAGTTACCATGAAAGCCATTCTCGATCATATAGATCGGGCTATCACGTATGAAAAAATGGTCTATGTGCACTGCTGGGGCGGGATTGGCCGCACCGGAACGGTTGTAGGCTGTTACTTGGTGCGCCATGGTCTTAGCGGACCCGAAGCCCTCGAACGTTTGCAAATCCTGCGCCGGGAAACCGCAAAATGGTGGCGTCCCTCTCCTGAGACCGACGAGCAACGGGCAATGATTCTCTCATGGCAAATCGGGGAATAAACATCGTAGGAAGACGCCTATGATCTCTATACTCCCATTCCAACCAGAAGATTGCGAAGAAGCCATGGGCTTGTGGAAAATGAGCCCTGGGGTTGGCTTAAGTCAGGCCGACACCCTCCAATCATTAGCCCACTTCCTAGAACGCAACCCGGGTCTAAATTGGATTGCTAAAGATGAATGTAAAGTAGTGGGCACATTGCTATGCGGTTATGATGGGCGGCGCGCTTATTTGTATCATGTGGCGGTCCACCCCGAATATCGCCGTCAAGGCATTGGCACAGCCTTAGTAAAGCGTTGTCTAGATACCCTGAAAAATATGGGAGTCGAGAAAGCACATCTTTTTGTCTATACCGATAACTTCGACGGGATTGCGTTCTGGACATCCCTTGGCTGGCATCCCCGCAATGAACTGCTCATCATGTCCTACAATCTCAAATAACCTTGCCTTGCACTTAAGTCTCAAAAATTACTCCATCGCAATGAAAAAAAACGGATTGAGCAGGTCAATCCCTATCTTCAGAGCCGACCGATTCCCCCTAATTGTTCCTCACATCGGAAAATAAAAAATTGATCCCCTGCCAAGTAATTCATGCAGGGGCTACGTCAAAAAGAGTTTTATTTTATCAGTCGGGGCGCCCGGATTTGAACCGGGGACCTCTGCGACCCGAACGCAGCGCTCTAGCCGGGCTGAGCCACGCCCCGTGGGTTGTTTATGATTATACCGCAAATATTCTAAACTGCAACCTTTTTGCCCTCATTTTGGGCTAAATTGATTCACCACTAATTGAACATAAGTGCTATAATGTAAGCAACCTTGTTTAAGTGAGTACGCTTATAATTATGTCATCCTTTGTGAGAGGAGATAAATTGATATGCCGCGCAAACCTGTTCCCCCCGCTCAGCCCCTTCCCAGTCATTCTGATTCCAATCCGGGCATGGACGAGGCTAAACGAGCTGTGTTAGATAAGGCATTGAGCGAGATTATCAAGCGCTATGGCGATGGCGCTATTATGCGTATGGGGGAAGCCCAACACTTAACGGTGGAGGTCATCCCGACGGGCTCTCTATCACTTGATATCGCATTAGGTGTGGGAGGTATCCCACGCGGGCGCATTACCGAAATCTTTGGCCCTGAAGCCTCTGGGAAGACAACTTTATGCCTTCACCTAGTCGCCGAGACTCAACGTATGGGTGGCACAGCGGCTTACATTGACATGGAACATGCACTAGATCCAAGTTATGCCGCACGGGTGGGTGTAAATATTGAGGATCTGCTAATATCACAGCCCGATACCGGTGAACAAGCGCTGGAAATCGCCGAAACACTGGTGCGCTCTGGTGCTGTTGATCTGGTTGTGATTGACTCGGTTGCCGCTTTGGTTCCTCGCTCCGAGATTGAGGGGGACATGGGTGACGCAACGATGGGAATGCAAGCCCGTCTCATGTCCCAGGCGCTGCGCAAGCTCTCCGGTGCGATTAATCAAACCAAGACGGCAGTGGTGTTTACTAATCAGTTGCGCCAAAAAATCGGCGTTATGTTCGGCAATCCCGAAACAACACCGGGCGGCTTAGCACTAAAGTTCTACGCTTCAGTGCGCTTAGATATCCGCCGCATTCAATCCATTAAGGTCGGTGCTGAGGTGATCGGCAACCGCGTCCGTGCCCGTGTAGTTAAAAACAAAGTGGCACCACCCTTCCGAACCGCCGAGTTCGATATCATGTACAACGAGGGCATTTCCAAGTATGGTGACATCCTTGATCTAGCCACCGAATACGGCATTATCCAGAAACGGGGTGCCTTTTATTCTTATGGCGACATGCGTATCGGTCAAGGGCGTGAGAATGCCAAAGAATTCCTACGTCAAAATAGCGAATTATGCCATGAAATTGAAATCGCAATCCGTCAACGGGCTCTAAGCGGTGAGATTCCGCTGTCTTTGGCAGGCGGGGCTGAGGAAGCCGACCTTGAGGAATTATGAACACCCGCGTGCTCATGGAGTGAATTCCAATGCCCAACCTTCGCTGGCTCTACCCGCCATGGGTAGACCTTGTAGTTTTAACGATCCTGGGCGGGATTCTAACGGGGTGCCAAAACCTTGTGCCGCAACGTTCAGTTATTGATTACACCACCTCTACCCCATTTATCCCGCCCATCCTTCTAACTACGCCCACACAACCAAACCATCTCTTTTTCGAACCCACACCGACAAAACAATGCGAAGATAATCTCTCGTTTATCGGTGATTTGACCGTTCCAGATGGATCACAAGTCCCTGCCAATGCCATTATTGATAAGAGATGGGAGGTCATCAATAGCGGGACCTGTGATTGGGATGCTTGCTACCATTTACGTCTAATTGCCGGCTCACTTTTAGGCGCAAACGCTTCCGAACAACCCCTTTATCCCGCTCGCAGTGGTGCGCGTGCCGTATTGAGGATTTTCTTTCAAGCCCCGTCCGAAGAAGGACGCTATCGTAGCGCCTGGCAGGCATTTGATCCCGACGACCTCCCTTTTGGTGATCCCATCTTTATTGACATCGAAGTAATCGCATCTTCAACACCATAACAAAAAGAGCCTCTGCACCACTTGAATTTTGTGCAGAGGCTCGGGCTAAAAGAACCAGATTTAGGTCCCTTCCTCCCACGAACTTAGGTAGGCTATCTGCTGTGGGGTAAGGGTGTCAATCTCAACGCCCATTGCCGCCAATTTTAGACGGGCAATTTCTCGATCTATTTCTTCAGGCACGCTGTACACTTTGCGTTCCATTTTTGCGGCGTTCTTGACCAAATATTCCAGGCTCAACGCTTGATTCGCAAAGGACATATCCATGACACTGGCCGGATGGCCCTCTGCTGCCGCCAGGTTAATCAAGCGCCCCTCACCCAGTAAAAAGATTGAACGCCCATCTTTCAATTCATATTGTTCCACAAACGGACGCACGAGCCGCTTGCTGACGGCCATTTCCTCTAGCGCAGGAATATTGATTTCCACATTGAAATGGCCCGAATTCGCCAATACAGCACCATCTTTCATCACTTCGAGGTGGTGACGATCAATGACGTTGATGTCTCCTGTCACGGTGCAGAAGATGTCGCCAATCTTGGCAGCCTCAATCATCGGCATCACTCGATAACCATCCATAACGGCTTCAAGGGCTTTGAGCGGATCCACCTCCGTTACTATGACGTTTGCGCCCATACCGCGTGCCCGCATGGCTAAGCCGCGACCACACCAACCGTAACCGGCAACGACAAAATTTTTGCCGGCCAAGAGGATATTGGTTGCCCGAATAATCCCATCAATAGTAGATTGACCCGTGCCGTAGCGATTATCGAATAAGTGCTTGGTCAAGGCATCGTTGACAGCAATGATGGGGTAAGCCAATGCCCCATCCGCCGCCATCGCGCGTAACCGAATGACACCAGTTGTGGTTTCCTCGGTGCCACCGATGATGTTTTCCAGCAAATCCCGCCGCTCTTTGTGCAGTGTGCTGACCAAGTCAGCCCCATCGTCCATCGTCAGGTGGGGTTTGTGATCCAGTGCCGCATGGATGTGTTTGTAATAAACAACATTATCCTCACCTTTGATAGCAAAGACCGGAATTTCGTAGTGGGTTACTAAGCAGGCAGCAACATCATCCTGAGTTGAAAGGGGATTTGAAGCAGTAAGAACGACATCCGCCCCGCCAACCTGAAGCGTATGCATCAGGTTAGCCGTTTCGGTGGTGACGTGAAGACAGGCTGAGATACGTAATCCTTTGAGAGGCTGTTCTTTTGCAAAGCGCTCGCGGATTGAAGCCAATACCGGCATTTCGCGGGCAGCCCATTCGATACGCCGACGCCCCCCCTCGGCAAGTTTCAAATCCTTAACGTCATACTTGATCATGAATTCCTCCGCGTCATATTGATAGAATCTTCAAGCAAAGTTACCAACGCTTCATTTTCCCCAAAGGTCTGGCGATAGCGCTGGACAAATTCCTCGCGAGTAAAGACATGGCTTTGGGGACCTTTTTGCTCCAGACAATATGCCGCTGCCAAAGCCCCCATTTGACCGCACGTAACCCAATCCAAGCCGAGTTGAAATCCACGCACAAATCCGGCCCGGAAGGCATCGCCCACACCGGTGGGATCCGCGATATGAGAGGGTTTTACTGCTCGAATTCGAAATTCCTTGCCCTCGGCATAGATGACTGCGCCTTTGGCACCCTGTGTCACCACCACTAAGGGAACCCCTGCACAAATGTCCGCGGCACTTAACCCGGTATGCCTTTGAAGCAGTTCAAACTCATACTCATTGACAAAGAGCCCAAACGCTCCTTCCACACCTCGCCGTAATTCTTCGCCGCTGACGCGCACAACTTGCTGGCTGGGATCATAGATATACCGCACTCCTAGCGCCTTGCATTCGGCCACATAGCGGTCCATGGCCACCGGGTCATTCGGTGAAATGATCACCAAATCCGGAAGGCCTTCTCTAAACTCCATAAGGCTGAAATCGCGCGCATAGGTCATTGCACCGGGATAGAACGAACAAATCTGATTGTTATCCAAATCGGTATTGGCGAAGAATGAGGCTGTGAACACGCCGGGGACCACCCGAATGTAGCGCGTATCTACCCCTACACTCTCCAAGAACTGACGGTACTCCTCAAAATCCTCTCCCACGGTACCAAACACAATGGGACGATCCCCCAGCAAGGCCATTGTATAAGCAATATTTGTGGCCACCCCCCCTCTCTGGCGCACCATCGAATCCACCAGAAAAGACAGGCTGATAGAATCTAATCGTTCAGGCACGATGTGTTCGTGGAAATGTCCCGGAAACGTCATTAGATAATCGTAAGCGATTGAACCGGTGCAAATGGTTTTCATCATCTTTATAGCCAAGCGAAATAATTTTTGATTGCCCGCCATCTGAGGCGAGGCAATTATACCATTTAGGCCCGTGGTTTTATGGTTCCCATTAGATGTAAGGGGTTTGCGGATAAAGTGATAAGGTTTAAAATCCAAACACCAAGATAACCCAAAAGGGAGAGGAACCATGATCACCATTTATCGCAGCCGAGAAGGTGTTCTTGAAACTGTTCCCGACATCGTCAGTGGATGTTGGATAAATGTGATTGATCCCACCAGTGATGAAATAGAAAGGTTGGTTTGTGAGGGGATTCCCCAAGATTTTCTCACCTATCCCCTCGACTTAGATGAACGCTCTCGCACTGAACGGGAAGATGATGGCAAGATGCTCATCTTGCTTCGTATCCCTTATTTTCAAAGTCAAATGGTGGATGTCCCTTATATTACAATTCCCTTAGGGATCATTCTTACAGACCAATTTATTGTTACGGTTTGCCGATACCCTAATGAAGTGATTAATGAATTCACCTCAGGACGCGTTCGCCATCTTTCAACCGCCAAACGTATCCGCTTTGTGCTACGCATTTTACTCAGCACGGCGAATCTCTACCTGGTTTACCTGCGAGAAATAAATCGCACCGTGGAAGCCGTCGAAGACCAGTTACAACTCTCCATGCAAAATCGCGAAGTAATGGAACTCCTCAAATATCAAAAAAGCCTGGTTTACTTCACTACCGCCTTAAAATCCAATGAACTTTTACTTGAACGCTTGCAACGCGCTCAATTGTTTCGCATGTACCCTGATGATGAAGACTTACTCGAAGACGTTATCACCGAAAACCAGCAAGCCATCGAAATGGCAAACATCTCCAGCAGCATTCTCACCAGTATGATGGACGCCTTTGCTTCGATTATCTCGAATAATCTCAATGTGGTGATGAAATTCCTAACTTCGGTGACAATTTTGCTCAATCTGCCGGTTATTGTGACCGGGTTTTATGGCATGAATGTTGATCTCCCTCTTCAAGAGTATGCTTTCGCCTGGCAAATCATTTTGGTCATCTGTGTTGGATTGATCGCTATAACAGCGATTTATTTCACCCGCAGACGGTGGTTTTAGCCACTGTCCAAGTTGGATTCCATTAACTCGAAGGCAGTACTTCTATGATGCTACCAAGAGAAGAAGTAACGTGGATGTTATATCGGGCTTGTTGTCTTTACGTGGAAGCATGCGGTTTGGATGCACCGACTTGGGTACACATCATCGCAGGTGCAAACCCCGCATATCTTGAAGATGCTATAGAGATTGCTCGAGAGGATGAAACCTACACCTCAGGCGATGCGGAAGACCACTTCTTCCCCTGGTAGCCAATAAAAAGTATATCCCACCGCACGCCAAGGAAATGCAAGAAATTAAGATACTGTGGGCGGAACGGGACTCGAACCCATGACCTCCTCCTTGTAAGGGAGGCGCTCTAACCTACTGAGCTATCCGCCCAGGGTGTTTCTAATTATAACCTAATTTCAACCCCTAACGCCACTATCCGTCGCTCATATCCGCTATGTAATCGCCTACCAGATCCTCAAAATAGGTCTGCAGAGGACGCAGATAATTGTTTTCCCACCACTGCAGCATGTCCTGAACTCGCTTCAGTTCCACACCATGATGCCAAACCCGAAGGAGGCTACCGACACAGGTGGGTTCAATCCGAATTACAACCTGCGAGTCGGGCGCCAGAGCCTCACCCTGAACGTGCCAGGTCATTTCTAAGTAGTTGTAAGGAACAAGTCGCCGAAACTCGCCCACAACTCTTCCCCCAAGCAATCGCAGTTCTCCCCCAACCTGAGGGATAATATGGGCGGGCTGGTGGGTAATTTGGGCAAGTTCAAAGCCATCCAACCAAGCCCGATATACACGTTCCGGATAGACCGGCATCTCAATAGACATCTCGATTGTTGCAAACACTTCCCACCGTCCTTTCTAACCTCTAACCGCTTAACCGCTATGGATTAGCAATCGGGAGCGAAAAGAAGAAAGTGCTCCCGCGGTTTACCTCACTCTCAGCCCAAATCCTTCCACCATGAGCCTCAACGGTATGACGCGCAATCGAAAGGCCCAAACCCGTCCCACCCCCCGAACGTGATTGATCGGCCTTATAGAAACGCTCAAAAATACGGGGCAGAGACTCCGGACTAATCCCCACACCGGTATCCTTTACGTAAAAGACTACCTCACCCTCACGGCGTTGAGCCCCTAATTCAATGCGCCCTCCCGGAGGAGTGAACTTAATGGCATTATGTAGCAAATTAATTAGCACCTGTTCAATGCGCTCCCGGTCTGCCAGCACCATTGGCAAGTCGGGATCTGTTAGCACCTCTAAAGCCAACCCTACCCGTTCGGCTTGTAAGCGCATACGGGATGCCGCATTTTCCAATAACACCGATGGGGGAATCGGTTGCCGGTTGAGCGGAACTTTACCAGACTCAATGCGCGAAAGTTCAAGCAACTCTCGCACCAACTGAGTCATGTTATCAATTTCCTTATCCATCTGCTCCAGGAAACGCCGTGCCATGAGCGGGTCTTCCAGCGCCCCTTCTTGCAACGTCTCGGTAAGCGCCTTCAATGTTGCCAACGGGGTGCGTAATTCGTGGGATACGTTGCTAATGAAATCTCTCCGCACCGTTTCCAATCGCCTCACTCGGGTTAAGTCCTGAATAACCAAAAGCACATTACCCTTTAGTGTTCCCCCAAGCGGTGTCGCAATCGCTTGGACAAACAAACGGTTAGGCGTCATTTCCAAGGTCAGGTTGTACTGGCGATCATTGGCAAGAGATTTTTGCCATAGATCCACCAATTGATGATGACGCACAACCTCGATTAATGATTTTCCTATACAACCGTCTGGACGAGCCTCAAAAAGGCGTTCAGCGGCCGGGTTCATTAAGCGCACCTTTCCCTCTGCATCAACAATCACTACGCCATCCGTCATATATTCCAGAACTGCATCAAACTGAACCCGTTCGGTAGCCAGCGCCTCAATCTGAGAACGCAATTCTCCAGCCATGACTGAAAATGCTTGAGCCAGTTGACCAATTTCGTCCTTCCGGTGCTGAGCAATTTCCAAAGAGGTTTCATTGTTTGGCCAATGGCTGATACTTTCCGTAAGATGGTTCAGCGGTGCTGTCACCCATCTCGAAACGAGAAGCGCAATCCCCAAAGCAGTGACAACTGCTATCATACCAAGCAAAACCAATGAATATGTAATCGTTTTAAGGGTCTGACCACCCTCGTCCACAAAAATGGCTACACGCAATAATTCGGTCGTTAAAGTGTCGTCGTGCAACGGAACCGTAGCCATCAACAATTGACCGAATGGACTACGAAAAAGGTTAACTCGCACCTCATTTGAAACGCTAACGGTTTGGGCAAGGGCGCGCACCCGATCAAGTCTTGGAAACGTCCAGGATTCTCCCCACTCTTCCAATTTGATCCCGCCATTCAGGTCATAAATAGCCACCCAGGCCTCTATCAAACGAGAATATTCCACCAGTACAGAACGAACCCTGACAGTATCTCCTTCCTGGCGAAGATCTTCCAATTGTCGCGCAAGTATATGCGCTTGAGATAGCAGATAACCTTCATGCTGCCGCAACAACTGGCGCTCAAACAAGTATCGCGCAATTATTACTCCAGCCGTTGCCATCAAGATCGCCCAAACCACAATGGGCAGTGTAATTCGATATGCCAGTGACGGACGCATCTAGCCCTCGAAACGATATCCCGCTCCTCGCACCGTAACGATTCGGCGCGGATTGGCCGGGTCTGGTTCAATCTTTTCGCGCAGCCATCGAATGTGAACATCTACTGTACGGGAATCTCCAATATACTCCCACCCCCACACCCGTTCGAGGATCTGCTCTCGAGTGAGCACTTGACCTCGATGCTGAGCAAGATAAAGCAGAAGGTCATATTCTTTGGGTTTAAGCGGGAGTGGGTTGCCATTTAGCAGGGCTTCACGGCGAGCAATGTTAATGATCAAATTGCCGTGTTGAATGACCGATTGGGAAGTTTCAACCTGACCGTGTCCCCCGCCAATTTCTTCGCGCACCATCCGAACCCGCCGTAAAAGCGCCTTTACTCGCGCTAACAGTTCACGCATAGAAAAAGGCTTAGTTAAGTAATCATCCGCACCGACTTCCAAGCCCACCACCCGATCAATTTCATCATCCCGCGCGGTTAACATGAGCACCGGTGTGGTCATTTCCTGCCGAAGGATGCGACAAACCTCAAATCCATCCATACCCGGTAACATGATATCCAAGATAATAAGGTCGGGCCGAATACGCCGAGCCATATTCAAAGCCGCCTGACCATCACCCGCCAATTCAACCTCATAACCCTGACGCCGCAGATTGTAGGCCAGTGCCTCCTGTAGGGTTGTCTCATCTTCAACGATCAAAATCTTCTCACCCATTTTTCGCCACCTCCTCAAAGATTTTCATCATCCGCCATGCCATTTGATCACGCCGAAAATTCTCTTCTATGCAGCGCCGTCCCGCCGTCCCCATTTGCTTGGTCAATTCTTTATTCTCAGCCAAGCGCAGAATCGCCTCTGCCATGGCTCGTGGATCACCCGGAGGTACAGCAATACCTGCCCCCGCCTCTTCAACCACTCGACGGATGACACCATCAATAGCCAGGACAACTGCCCGCCCGGCTGCCATATAATCAAATACCTTATTGGGATACGTGGTTTTATAAGCCTCTAATGGCTTGAGAATTGCAATGCAGGCATCCGCCGCCGCTAGAACCTCGGGCATCTCGCATTTGGAGAAAGGGGGAAGGAACAACACATTCTCTAAGCCCCTCGCTTCAGCCTCACGAACGAGCGCCGGTTTTTCCTTCCCGTCACCCACGAACACGAACCGAATCCGAGGATGATTACGCAGTAAATCGGCAGCATCCAACACCACCCCCAAATCATTTGAAAGCCCATGAGCCCCTGCGTAAAGAACCACAAAGGACTCATCCAGACCGTAGCGGTGACGAAACCCTTGCCCACTAAGGTTGGGATCAAACATCTGAGGATCTGCGCCGTTGGGCACCAATTCAACCCATTTTGCTCCGCGAGTTTGAACATGGGTGATAAACCCCGGTGAATTTACCACCACTCGTTTAGCCCGCCGATAGAGAAACCGTTCTAAGCCCTCAGAGGCTTTAATCAACAGCGGATTACGTAAAACCCCCACCGCAACAGCAAACTCAGGCCACAAATCCCGCACCTCAAAAATGAAAGGCACCCGTTTGATAGATGCCAATACCCACGCCGTCACGGCTTGAAAAATAGGAGGAGAAGTCCCCCACACCACATCCACATCGGGCACTCCCAACCCAACCCCAAACGACGAGAGCATAAAACTCATGAATGCCAACGTTCGATGAAAGAAACTGCGGTGAAATGCTGGAAAGGTGTAACACCGCAAAACTGTCAATCCAGGCTCAATTTCCGTTCGACTAATCCAATGCCTTTCTGAAGGGTTGGGTTTTCCGCTAAGATAGTTAACCGGGCTGGCAATAATGGTGACCCGATGGCCTTGGGCGACCAAGAAGCGCGCCATCTCCTCGTGGCGAGTCCCTCCCGGTTCATTCAAAGAGGCGTAGGCTTGATGGATCAATAAGATATGCATCGGATCTAATTTTAACGATTTCCTGATCTCTCAACGACAATTGAAGTTACAATCTTACACGGTGCCGTGTCCTTCCAGGTTATCAGAAGCGATAATGCCGGAAAACGATGATAATACGTGGGGGAATACCAACCTAAACACTCAAAATCGCCCCCGGGGCCAAGAATAACTTTTCCCTGGCGGATAAGGCGAACGGTTGTAGGGACGAAATCCGTGTTATTGCCGTTCACACTCCAGCACAACCTCATCCCTAATCCCCATTGTGGATAGGTAATTTTTAATTGTGTTTGGTCAAAATCCCATTCCCCATCCCGGATCAGCCAATGCAGATCAAACTGATGCTGTGTCAATCCCTTTCTGTCCACCGGTAAGATTTCATCTATGACCTCCCACCGTCCTTCTCCCAACCACGCTAACGAACGACGGTGCACTATCCCCAATCTCCTATAACCATCGTGAGAAGCTGTCCAACACTGCCCCGGCCTGGAAAGTTGTTCCAGAAATTGCACTTTTCCGTCCGTACTCCAGAGAAACTTACCCAAGCGCTGCAGTTGATCGCGACCATCAACCGTTAACGTATTATGGACTAACGTTCTCGCCAGACCGTTATCCCAGGGAGGGGGAAGATTATAAGCATAAGTCCCGACATCCATTAACAAGTTAACCCCATGCGACCACAAATCCACATGGAGATAATCGGCATGAGCGACGCGTCCTTTGCATGAACTCCCATATATCATTGCCCAAGACGATTGCCCCGAGGGTTTGATAACCCCGGGATGTAAAGCAATATTTGGGGACGCCGGAGAAGCGTTCTTTTCCACCCCTAACCACAAACTGAGTTCATCCCATGGGCCAGAGGGCAAAAGACGACCCTGTCCAAAGCATTGACCTGCGGCTTGCAGTGTAGGACGATAATCCGTGATACTAAAACTGCCAAAGGGCAGGAGATTACTACCATCGTTATGTCCATAGTTGGGCACCTCTCCTGACCAGGGATCCATGCGCTCCCACAGCCAACTCACCGCCGCACTTAAGCGTTCCTGTGTCCAAGGTGGCAAACGACGCCCTTCTTGCACGGCGGCGCGCGCGAAAAGCAAGGCGAGGTGAAGCACCAAGCGATGGTAGTTATGGCTGTTTTGGACATAGCAACCTGATAAGGTTATCTGATGCTGAAAAGCCCAATTCAGCCAGCGCCAACCAAAATTTCGCCAACGTTCGGATTCTGGCCACTCGGGCAATAAAACGCCCACCAGATACAACCCCAAGGCTTCGCTAATCAAATGATTATTATTTTGGGCACGAGCGTAGATGAACGTTGGCAGAATTCGTCGGGCATGGGTAAGAATGGAAGAGATAAGAAAGCGCCGATCCTCATTGACCCAGGCGGGTGAGGATTGGAACACCTGCAGGGCAAACAATAAAGCAGGGATGCGCAAAGCCACTTCTTGACCCGATGCCCAGTTCGGTCCATCCCCTGGGGGGTTGGCCTGTAAAAAATGCTTAAGATGGCTCAAACAGGTTTGGGCATACCGCTCATCCCTGCTCAAAATGTAAGCCCGTCCCAAGGTAAAGACCCATCCCAACCGGGCCGGCTCCCACACCACTTTGATATCCTCACCCGCCAAATTATCTTGATAAACATCCCAAGGATTCAATGGGTAAGGAGGATCTAAAACCAAAGGCGCAGAATCACCACCAAAGGGACGAAACGTCCCTTGGCAAATTTCATCCGCCAGCGTCAAAATCCTGTCGGTTCCTTCAACCCCCAACAGGGACTTCAAATGATCTATAGAAGGGATGACAAATAACTCTCCCCTTAGTTCTGGAACCTGTTCAGGATCAACCTTGAGGTTTTGAGTGACTCGTCGCCACCACCCCAGTTTCAATCCTGCTCGATAAATGAGAAAAAGGACTACCTGACCAGCCCCCACGGTTAAGAGCGTTTTCCAGACCTTCTGCCACGGGTTCACGGATCAATAACCCAAGTTTTTCATCCTTAAATTGCGGTCGGCCGGCGAGTTCTTAATGCCTCCCGGGCAGCCAAAGTAGCCCTAGCCACTCCAAGGATTTGATCGTATGGGATAGGTGGCACACCTGTGGTAGTAATCGCCTGCATGAAGGCTCGCCATAAGCCACGATGTCCTTTATCCTGGCGCAATGGTTGACGGAGTACCTGACGACGACCCTCCGCCACTATTTCCAACGCACGAAAATCATCCAAAATGGCTATCTTCCCTTCGCAAAAGACCTCTATGCGTTCTTTGGGGTATGATTTGTCGCCATTAGCAAGATAAGATATAAGTCCCACCGAACCATCCGCGAACTCATACATGAGCGTAAAATTATCTTCGCGATAGACCCCACCGTCAGGCAGTGATATGGCCTCAACGCTTGTGGGCGGATTCCCTATAAGATAAACCAAAAAGTCAACGAAATGACATCCTTCGCCAACAAGACGTCCACCTCCCTGGTGAGGATCGTGCAACCAGTGATTAGGCGGCAAATACCCGGCGTTAACCCGATAGTAAACATGCATCGGTTGAACACGGTTGGTGAAGGAAGCCTTTAGGCGTTCCGCCAAGGGCGCAAAGCGGCGGTTGAATCCTACGGTTAGCAAAGGTAGATTCTCCGTCCCAAGCAATGTCTCCAGCCGTTCTACTTCGTCCCAAGTTATGGCTAGAGGTTTCTCGCAAAAGACATGCTTTCCGCAGGTTAACGCCTGTTCGACCTGACGCGTGTGATGATTATGGCGGGTCAAAATGGCAACCGCATTGATGGTGGTATCTCGCCAGATCTCGTCCTCATCCGAACCCGCAAAGGCAAAACCAAATTTCTCGGCAGCATGACGCGCGTGCAACCCGCTTGCCGAAACAATCCCCACTTTTTCGACCTCAGGAAAAGAACGAATCATCGGAAGAAACACTGCCGTGGCGTAATTTCCCGCCCCTAATACCCCTAATCTAACCTTTGAAACCAAAGGTCCATTCGGTGGTCTTAAGTTAACCCGTTTGGTCAAGGGTGAGAATTGTTCCGATTGCGGGTACGTAATCAGCACACCCAGACTTGGGGTTGCCCCTTTCGTCGTAATAAGTGCATAAGCCTGATCGGCTGCCTCGATCGGGAAGCGGTGTGTGATGAGCGATTTTACATCTAAGAGGCCTGCCCCAATCAAATGAGCCACAGCCTCAAGATTGCGCCCTTCAGTCCAACGCACATAGCCCAGTGGATAATCCTGTCCCTTTTCCTCATAGGCTGGATCATAACGCCCCGGCCCATAGGAACGCGATATAACAAACGATAGTTCCTTTTCATAGTAGAGTTTGCGCGGTAATGCCAATCCTACCGCCCCCACAGCCACTACCCGTCCTCGATCCCGTGCTAGATGCCCTGCTAACTCGACCGGATCATTGGTTGGGGTATCGGCACAAATAATCACCGCATCAAACCCTCGGCCTTCCGTGAAGGCACCGCCGGTTGTCTCGGCTTCAGTGCGGGGCACAGCCATCAAGCCAAGCGAGCGCGCCTTCTCTACACGCCAGGGATCCACATCAATTCCCAATGCCCGGCATCCGCCGGCTTTGGCCAACTGCAATGTCAACAAGCCCAAGACCCCCAATCCAATAACGGCCACCGTCTCACCGAGTTGGGGCTCTGCCAGGCGATACCCATGGAGTGCAATAGCCCCCAGGGTCACAAAAGCACCGCTTTCAAAATCAACACCGTCCGGGAGACGCGTGACCAACAAACGGGGCACCACGACATATTCTGCATGCACGGCATATCCACCACCTGCACATGCCACAGGGTCGCCCGGATGAAGATCCCTGACCCCTTCCCCTACTTCCACTACGATTCCCGCTGAAGAATACCCCAGCGCAATGGGTTGATCCAAGCGGTTCAACGCCGTTTCTATGGCCGTGACCAAACCCTCACGACGCACCTTTTCCCATACCTGGCGCACCAAGTCCGGTCGAGCGCGCGCTTTCCCCAGCAGGTTCTTCTCGGCGAACGAAACCAGCATTCGCTCGGTGCCTACTGAAACTAGCGACGCCAAATTGCGAACCAAGACCATACCCTGACCAGGCGTTGGCACCGGCACATCCGCTACAATCGTGCGCCCATCCCGCAGATTCTTCAATACTTGCTTCATGGGTTATTTGGCGTAATCTACAGCCCGGGTTTCCCGAATCACAGTGACCTTTATCTGCCCCGGGTACTGCATGGTTTCTTCGATCTTCTTAGCCACATCCCGCGCCAGCCGCAGTGCCGCTAAATCGTCAATTTCTTCAGGACGCACAATAATGCGAATCTCACGACCAGCCTGAATGGCATAACTCTGGCTAACCCCTTTGAAGGAGTTAGCAATCTCTTCAAGAGCGCGCAGGCGTTTAATGTATTGCTCAAGATCTTCGCGCCGTGCACCCGGGCGAGCCCCTGAGATCGCATCCGCGGCTTCAACAATAACCGCCTCGATGCTCTCTTGCTCTACCTCATGATGATGGGATGCAATGATGTTCACCACTTTCGACGGCACGCCGTAACGGCGGGCGAATTCGGCACCGATCATCGCATGGGTGCCATCAGTATTATGATCCATGGCCTTACCCAGGTCATGGAGCAAACCGCCCATGCGTGCGGCTTCTACGTCTGCGCCTAGTTCTGCCGCCAGGACAGCCGCTAATTTGGCAACCTCAACAGCATGTGCTAATTGATTCTGCCCATATGAGGTGCGATATTTGAGACGCCCTAACACCTTGATAATTTCGGGATGCAGGCCGGTAACTCCGGCATCATAGGCAGCCTGCTCGCCTGCCTCGACAATGGCTTTCTCAACCTCACGCTGTTCTTCGCTCAATATTTTCTCGATTTGCGCCGGGTGGATACGCCCGTCACTGATCAAGCGTTCCAACGAGCGCCGCGCAATCTCGCGCCGGATGGGATCGAAGCAGGAAATAGTCACCGTTTCCGGCGTGTCATCTACAATGACATCTACCCCTGCTGCTTGCTCGAATGCGCGAATGTTTCGGCCATTCCGGCCTACAATTCGCCCCTTCATTTCTTCGTTGGGCAGCGAGATCACCGACGTTGTGACACTGGACACATGATCCGATGCCACACGTTGGATGGCTTCCGCGATCAATTCACGGGCGCGTTTCTCGCCCTCAGCACGTGCTTCGGCTTCAATCTGCCGGATCACACGCGCCATATCTGCCCGCGCTTCTTTCTCGACCTCCGCCAACAGCAAACCGCGCGCTTCTTCCACCGTCATCTGGGCTACGCGCTGGAGTTCAGCCATTTGCTGTTCATACAAACGCTCAATTTCATTGGCTCGTTTATCCAGGGAGGATTGGCGTTTATTGAGCGCCTGCTCACGCTGTTCCAACCGCTCAATGCGATTATCCAATTCCAAGCGGCGCTTCTGCAAGCGATCCTCTTCACGAGCGATCTCCGAACGCCGACGGTTGACCTCGGCTTCGGTTTCTTGAAGAATTTTGAGCGCCTTGTCACGCGCCTCAATCTCGATTAACTTGGCTTGTTCTGTGGCACTGGCAATTAGGCTATCGGCAATCTCTTTCTGTTCGCGCTGAATTCGAGCCACCAAAGAACGCCGTAAGAAGTAGATGACCACCCCCACTAAAATCACATCTCCAAGTAAAAGCAACAACGTCATTAACCAGAAATTCCCGTTTGCACCCATCTTTAAACCTCATTCATGTCATAGTGTCGTGGGTGGCCTGCATCTCATCCCAGATGCGCCGCACGGTTGTCACAACCGTTCCATAGGCGAAACCCCGCCGCTGTAAGAAGCCAGCCAATCGCCGCTGGAATGTTGCAAAATCCATGTTTTTCAAGCGTCGGGCGTAACGCAAACCAGCCTGGTAGGCCAGTTCAGAATCCTCGAGATCGGCCACCGCTTGTTGAATGTTTTCTTCTGATATTCCCTTCTGGCGAAGTTCAAAAGCAATTAGGCGTCGGCTGCGCGGACGGCTCAGACTGCGACTTTCCGCCCACGCCCGAGCAAAACGGTCATCACGCACCAACCCTTCTTCGATTAGACGGTGAAGGGTGGCATCAATAACCGAAGCATCAAACCCTTTGCCCTCAAGTTTGCTCCGTAACTCGGTCTCGGAGCGGGGACGGAAATTTAGGTACCGGAGTGCCGCCTGATAGGCAGCCTCACGCGTTTCCTCGGCCTGGAGGCTGGCAATTTTCTCGTCACTTAGGGTTTGTCCAACCCGCAACCAGGCCGCCACAATGCGTGACAAACCAAAGGCAAATGAGCCGTCGAGGTAGACATTAACCCGATTTGGGTTGCGTTTCTGTACGCGCAGCGCCGTGATTTTGTGCTCCATTTTGTCAAATTTCAATGCGCTGCTTCGCCCGTCTTTTCGGCTTTGCTCACGTCCCTTTAACAGGATGACCAGAATAGTATGAATGGGCCATAGACGGGGCACCGAGATAATCAATCACCCGGCCCACAACACTTAACAGCCCCGGCCAATTCAGAAATCCTCTTCTCTGAATCAATCTCCAGGTTACCCATCCGTCGTGACTTTCTGGTCGGTGAGCAATTTTCCATGATCTTAGTATTCAAAACCCTAATACTCAACTGCGTGCTTTACGTAGCACACAGAGCCATCTTGACTAGGCACAGCAGCGAAGGAAATATCAGAATTTGTTAACCAATTATACACGATCCTTTAACAAACATAAGTAATTTGGCAACTGTAATATCCCAATTTAGATCATTTCCTAGAAATTCAGCAGAGCCAATACGTCTTGAAGCGCCGCATCAAATATTTCCTGGAGGATTGTTTCCTCAACCTGATAACTCCCTCCAAATACACCATCACCAAATATTGCCCGCGTTTCCTCGGCGTTAAGCAGACCCTGATAGCCTTGTACGTGTTTCTCGCCTTGGGGCAAGTCCGCCACACGGGTAAATGAGAAAGCCTCTGCCCATCCGGCGTGATAAACCTTAATCCCATAACGGGCTGCTACGGCTTCAACGCTGTGAGATTGCCACCAGGCATACCACGCAACTTTCATGCCCGGTTTACGGTTTGCCAGTTCAACCAGCACGTTCTGGGCAGCGACGTTCCCCCCATGGCCGTTTAACACCAGAAAACGCCGAAAACCCTGTTCGTACAAACTGGTTATTATATCTTCAACCACCCGAATGAACGTCTCTGTGCGCAATGAAATCGTACCCGGATAGGATAGAAAATAGGGCGATATACCAAAATTCAAGGGCGGTGCCACCAATACCCCACTCTGACGACTGGCGGCATCGGCCAACGCCAACGGAATTTTTACGTCGGTTAAAAGGCTCAGATAGCCATGTTGTTCACACGCCCCTAAGACCACCATAACCCGGTTATCGCGTTCTAGGTAGCGTTCAACATCCATCCAATTAAGTTCTTCAAAGCGCATGGAGAGCCTCCCTTGCCAAAGGCAAAATAAAAAAGGGCGCTGCTCATATCCTGTCGAGCAGCACCCTATCAGGCTTAGACCACGATGCTTACTAATCGCCGCGGCACGTAGATGATTTGCCGCGGTGGTTTCCCACCCAAATAGCGCTGGACAGCTTCGCTTTGCAAAGCCAGTGCTTTAACTTCTTCATCACTGATCTCCGCATTCACCGATAAGCGATCGCGCACCTTTCCGTTCACCTGAACTACAATGGTAATTAATTCCTCTTTAGCCGCCTCTTCATCTACCTGTGGCCAGGCTTGGGTATGGACCGAGTAGGGCTTGCCCAATAGCGCCCAGATTTCCTCGCTGATGTGAGGACACACCGGCGCCAGCATGCGCAAATAGATGTCCACCGCTTCCTCCCAGGCAGGGCTGCCCCAGGCACCACCCTGTTTGGCTTTGCTCATTTCATTGAGCAGTTCCATGAGAGAAGACACGATGGTGTTAAACTCGAACTCGCGAAAGTCACGCGTCACCGAGCGCAAGGTCTGATGCACTTTGCGCCGCAACTGACGCAGAGTCGCCTCATCAGCCTGGTTCTGCTCGCCAGCCGGTTCCAGGATAACCGACCAAACCCGCTTCAGCCAACGATGGACACCTTCAATCCCGCCGCTGTTCCATGGACCACCCTGATCCCAACGGGCAAAGAACATCAAATAAGCACGTACTGTATCCGCACCGTAGCGCGCGACTAAATCATCCGGGGCAATCACATTTCCACGGCTCTTCGACATTTTCTCCGAATCTTCGCCCAAAACCATACCCTGATTGCGCAGTTGCAACATGGGCTCATTGCCTTTGGTGATCCCAATATCCCGACAGGCTTTATGGAAAAAGCGCGTATAAATCAGGTGCATGGTTGCGTGCTCAATCCCCCCCGTATAAGTATCAACGGGCATCCAGTAGTCATACTCACGGGGGTCAAAGGGCCACTGATCATAATGAGGACTTAGATAACGCAAGTGATACCAGGATGAACACATAAACGTGTCCATGGTATCCGTCTCCCGCTCGGCAGGTCCTCCACAGGTCGGGCAGGTGGTAAACCGCCAGGTGGGATGTAACTTCAGCGGGCTTTCACCGGTAGGTCGCCATTCGACATCATCCGGTAGTAACACCGGCAATTGATCTTCAGGAACGGGCACGATACCACACTGTGGGCAGTAAATAATGGGGATGGGCGCACCCCAGTAACGCTGTCGCGAAATCAGCCAGTCACGCAGTTTATAGGAAACCTCAGCGCGTCCCAGTCCATGGGCTTCCAGATACGCAATGACCTTGCGAATACCCGGATCATTATGTCCTTTCCCATTGACATAAGTGCCGTTCAACGGCCCACTGTTAATCATGTATCCCGGCCCGGTATAGGCTTGCTCCATGGTGTCACCATCTAACACCATACCTTCGGGTTGGATAACGGGAATGATGCGCAAGCCGTATTTACGGGCAAAGGCAAAGTCACGTTCGTCATGGGCCGGGACCGCCATAATGGCACCGGTGCCATAACTCATTAATACGTAATCCGCAATCCAAATCGGGATGCGCTCGCCATTGACCGGATTAATGGCATACCCGCCGGTAAACACGCCTGTCTTTTCACGATCGGTGGCCTCGCGTTGAATATCGGACTGGCGGAGAGCTTGATAAATGTAGGCTTCAACCGCCGCCTTCTGTTCGGGGGTGATCACCTTCTCGACCAATGGGTGCTCTGGAGCGAGCACCATAAACGTTGCTCCCCACAGCGTATCCGGCCGCGTGGTGAAGACCTCGATGGGGTCCCCTTGTTCGGTCCGAAATGTTACCGCCGCTCCCTCAGAACGTCCGATCCAATTAATTTGCAGTGTGCGCACCCGCTCCGGCCAATCAATTCCTTCGAATGAAAGCAACTCTTCGGCATACTTTGTTAGGCGGAAGAACCACTGCTCCAGGTTTTTCTTGATCACCGGGGTTCCACAGCGTTCACAAACACGATCTTCGCCAACCACCTGTTCACGAGCCAATGTGGTGTTGCAGGACGGACACCAATCCACCATCCCGCCTTTGCGGTAAGCCAAACCATGCTTGTAGAATTGCAAAAAGAACCACTGTGTCCAACGGTAATATTCAGGATCCGAACTGATGGCTTCACGCCGCCAATCAAACATCGCCCCCATGCTCTTGAGCTGCTTGCGCATCCGTTCGATGTTGCGGTAAGTCCACTCCTTGGGGTGAATGTTGTGTTTGATTGCCGCGTTCTCTGCCGGTAGGCCAAAGGCATCGAAGCCCATCGGAAACAGCACATTGTATCCCTGCATACGCATAAAACGCGCCCGCGCATCCGATGGCGTCATCGCATACCAGTGACCAATATGCAGATCCCCTGAAGGATATGGCAACATCGTCAAGGCATAGTGCTTTGGACGGCTGTAATCAATATCGGCATGATACAAACCATCCGCCTCCCATTTTTCCTGCCATTTGCGTTCAATTTCAGTTGGGTTATACGTTGGAACCGAGATATTCATCCTCGATCACTCCTGAATTAGCAATCTTGGTTCAAAACAAAACAACCTTCGCCACGACAGGGACGAAGGTTGTTCTCCGCGGTACCACCCCGATTGCCCGAGCCGATTCATCACCATACTCGGACCACTCATTGATGCGCTAACGGGCATCACCCGTCCCTGGCTACTTGCTGTTCACCCGGGCGACCTGCCTCGAAAATCAAGGCGGCAGGCGAGTTCGATCTCGTTGGCCCTCCGCAAAGGCCTTGCCGGGTTTCCACCCTCCCCGACTCTCTGGCGGATGATCTACTACTCCTGCCCTGGTCTTACAAAGTGAGCCGGGAGATGGCTCCTGGCTCACATCTCGTGTGGACCCAGGGGGATTCGAACCCCCGACCTTCTCAATGCCATTGAGACGCGCTCCCAACTGCGCTATGGGCCCATTTGGTTTTTTAAGGTTCGGCTTGCGCCTGGTGGACCTGAGGGGATTCGAACCCCTGACCTCTTCAGTGCGATTGAAGCGCGCTCCCAACTGCGCTACAGGCCCTCATCAAGGGTAATCAAATTCTAATCGGAAGGCTTTACGCTGTCAAGGAACGCATTACTACATGCAAATTCATTGTTCCCCACTTCCCAATCCAAGAACCTTAATCCATCGAAAGATTGGCACAGTTCTTGCATTTGTATATGGCAATCCCCTGAGCCTTAGTGAGTGCCATGAGACGATCTGAGACGCGCCAATTCCAATCTCCATACCCCTTACTCTCCCCCAGTCGTTTGGGATTTCATTATTTTCCCGACACACTGCATTATACTGCCCGCGATCTTCAAATCTGGTTGCCACTGCTCATGCGTCTCAAGGTGGGTTGGCTGGTATTGGTTTCATCTTCCGCACGGGCCATCCCAGAAGAATTCATCCGCGGCCTTATTCATCAAGCCATTACCCCGCTGATCCAATTCCCGTTCTCGCCATCTGCTCCTCCCGACTTCAAAGAAGTTGCTCCGATCATTGAGGCTTATATCAAATGGGGCTGTCGCTATATTCAAATTTTTGACCGCCCTAATCTCAAATCCACCTGGGGGATGTCTTACTGGACTCACCCCGACTTGACCGAAGCGTTTGTAGATGCCTTTTTGCCCTGGGCACAGTGGATTGTAAAATGTGGAGGCAACCCGATCCTTGCTCCCCTTTATCCTGGAGGCGATTACTGGGATACAGCCTTCCTCCAAAATGTGCTTATCATTCTAGAACGCCGACATCAATATGACATTATTGACAACTTACACCTCTCTGCCTATGCCTGGACCCACGATCATCCCCTTGAGTGGGGACAAGGGGGACCCTTAGCCTGGCCTGAAGCACGTCCCTATGATCAAAACGCTCAAGCGCAAGATCACCGAGGGTTCCGTATTTTTGAATGGTATGAAGCCATTGCACAAGCCGTCCTAGAACGTTCTCTGCCTATCCACCTATATCACGCCGGACTGCCCTGCGATCCTTTGTCCTTTAGTCATCGCCCCAACTCAAGCCATCCCACCGAACTCCCTGCTACACAAGAGGTATTTCTCTCTCTTTATTCCACCTCATTACCCTCGCCGAACGAGTATCCCCCATATTTAGCATCCTGCAACTTCTGGCTGCTCGCCGCATCGGCTGACAGCCCCTTCGATTCCCAGGCTTGGTTTCAAGAGGGAAAACCGCTTACCCCCATCTTAACCCAGTGGTTAGATCCCCATTCGGTGCACTCAGATTCTAAGAGTTCATTAGAGACCTCAGACATGCTGGAGCGCATGAGGCGCCCTATTCGGCATTACGTGCTTTTGCCTCCTAATTGGCGTGTTCACCCAGAAACCATTTCTTTTCTATTCACTCAGATTCCAGCCGGAGATCAACCCACATTTGGGAGTTCGTTGGCTGAAGCGATGTTTGCCCAACGTGTAACCGTGGTAGAGCCTGAACAACACCTCCCTGAAATTTTCGCCCAATTAAAAGCCAATGGCTGTGAGGTACAAAGCGTGCAATTGACCCCTAGTTCCCAATTTTCAGAATAGCGAGGTGCGCCATGAATTTGCGACTGTTTGAGTCATCTTCCCATAAAACGACAGAAATAAACGCCCCTAAGCCCGTTTTGAAAGTTATCGGATTAGGCGGTGCTGGATGTAATGCGGTGAATCGTATGATCGAATTGGGAATCACCGGCGTAGAGTTCATTGCCGCCAATACTGATGCCCAAATCCTGCAACAATCGCTGGCGCCGGTCAAAATTCAACTTGGGCCTCGTCTTACGCGCGGCTTGGGAGCGGGGGGGAACCCCAGCATTGGCGAAGCCGCCGCAGAGGAAAGCTACCGCGAACTAAATGCCGCCCTTAGCGGCGCCGATATGGTGTTTCTCACCGCTGGCATGGGTGGTGGGACGGGCACGGGAGCCATTCCCATCGCCGCTCGGGTGGCCCGGTCGCTAGGGGCGGTCACCGTTGCTGTAGTCACACTGCCTTTCATGTGGGAAGTGGGACGTCGCCAGACCAATGCATCGGAGGGTTTAGCCCGCCTTCGTCCCTATACCGATACCCTGATCACGATTCCCAATGACCGCTTGTTGGCTATTGCTCCCGAGAACCTCCCCCTGGAATTAGCCTTCCGATTGGCGGATGATGTCCTGCGCCAAGGTATCCAGGGCATCTCGGAATTAATCACCGAACCGGGTTTGATCAACATTGACTTTGCTCATATTCGCCAGGTCATGCAATCTGGAGGTGGCTCCGTACTCTCGATTGGTTTTGGACAAGGGGAAGGCAAAGCCCAAAAAGCCATTGAGCAGGCGCTGCACCATCCTCTATTAGATTCGATCAACCTCGAAAATGCCTCCGCAGTTATTGTCAACTTCACCGCCGGCCCAGATTTGACCTTCATGGAAGTTGTAGAAGCGCTTAATGATCTACAAGTCCGCACCAATAACCGCATCGAAATTATCCCTGGTGTCGTCACCAATCCCGCCATGGAAGATCGGGTGCAAGTCATTATGGTAATCACCGGATTAGGTGCAACACCTGTTGAAATGCCCCAAAAAGAGAAAACCCCGACCCCTAAACCCATAGAAGCAACCCCTACCCCCGTGTCAGCCATCCCCGTTTCTGCATCCCATTTAGATGAAGAGATACCACCAGTTCATAACCTGGACATCCCGGCTTTTCTGCGTCGTCGGGCGCGCTAGGGGTTGCTTATGGACGCACAAACCTTAAATAAGGTCTGCCGTCAAATATATAACCGGTTTCCTCAAGTTGAGGGGCAAAAACCCAAAATCAAACCCCAGACTGAGGATATCTTCCTTTTGATTTTTGAGAGCCGCGCCATCACTGCGGACGGCAAGTCCATCCGCCAAACTGTGCGGGTTACGGTTACCAGGAATGGAAAAATCCTTAAAACCAGTCTATCACACTAACCAGGAGGGTATCCATGATTCAATCCTTGTTTCAACGCATAGAAATTGTGTGGTGGGACATAATGATCGCGACTCTTACTCGTATCACACCCCTTCAACGCATATTGCGCTATCTATATCGCTTGTGGAAACGCTACGCGCTAAACATTCACCTGAAGTTTCTACTTCTTGCGGCTGTTGGCGGCTTCCTGACCGGCATGATCCTAGCACAAATCACAACACGCTGAAAGGAAGCCTATGAAACGCTGGATGGTTCTAGCTGGGATCATCGCCCTTGGTTTTGGATTACTACGAACACAGTCCGGGTACGCCGCTCCAGGCATCCCCGGCTCACCCGATCTTGCACTGGGAGTGCACTTTTATCCCGAGAGACCATTGTCGGATATCGCACTTCAAAGCCTCACCGATCTGAAGCCGCATTGGGTCGGAATTTCTCTTTCCTGGCAACGCCTTCAACCCACGCCGAATACCGAAGCCGACTTTAGGTCATTGGATGCTCTGATGTACCTTGCGGCACAGCAGAATATCGCCATCATGGTCAGTCTTACCCAGGCACCACCCTGGGCACTAACGCCATCCGGCCCCGATCCGGCTCTAACGGCTCAATTTATTCTTGCTCTTGCTCAGCGTTATCCCGTCGCTCTCCAAGCAGTGGAACTATTCCCGGCCGCCAACACATCAGAAGGCTGGGGAAGTAACCCCAATCCAACGCATTACGCCTCTCTATATCGTAAAGTCAAGCAGGTCATCCAAGAACAAATTCCGTCCCTTTACCTGATTGCCGGTGGTTTACAACCTCCAACATCGGATCAAATTTCAACCGGTGCAATGGATGACCTTCGTTTTTTGGAAGGGCTTTACCAACAAGGTTTAGCAGAAGATATGGCAATTCTAAGCCTCCACCTTACACCTTTGAGCGGTGATCCATTGAAGCCCCCATCCTCAAGAGCCCCTTGGGTTCTACGTCATTATGAGTCTGTACGTCAAATGATGCTTTCTTACCACCACGAAAATGGAGTGGTTTGGATTACACGGTTGAGCGTTCCTGATGGTAAAATAAACCCCGATGACAAGATGTATCTAGCAACCGAGCAAGAGATCAAATGGTTGCGCCAAGCCCTGGCGCAAATTCGTTCTCAACTGTATATTGGTAATGTATTTATCTACGACCTTAACCCTTCCACGGCAGAATCGAATGCCAAAAGCCTAATTCTCGGAAAAAATGAACGGCACCCACTCTATCCTCTCTTCAAATGGGTGCTTCAACAAAATAACTCTGTTGGAGTACAGCCCGGCCGTCCTAAAGACCAAGCCCTGATAAAGAATCGCGACCGACCTTGAAAAATGGGCAAACGAATTGGCATTCTGATATTTCTCGTTTTTTTCTTCTGTGCACTTTTAGGATACCTGACTAACCGTTACGTTATTATCACGTCTAGTTCGTCTCGATCAACTGCTACCCCGTTACCAACGCTTCCTAACCAACGCAATCTTCTGATCCTCATCGTTAATGATTTTTCTCTCTCCAGCCCAGAGGTAAAAGACCTTTGGGCTCTCATCATTTATTATCCGCAACGCAAAATAATCTTTCAACCCTTATCACCTGCACCCCTTCCTAATAAACAATTTCCCAACTTCAACCAAATTTGGAATGCTGAGCACAAACTATCTTCCCTCTTTCTCAATCAAGCCATTCAGGCTTACCGAATCCCCTGGCAAGACTACCTGATTTTAGACTACACTGCATTGACGCAATTAAGCCAATGGGCACTGAACTCTGAGCAAGGAATGAACAACGGTCAAGAACCCTCTGCCAAAGACGTTTTTGCCCAGATTTGTCAGCGCATTCAAGGCTCGGAAGAAGCCTTATCCAACCTCATCGAACAACAGATTCACCTACCCGATCACTTTCATTCCAGCCTCTCACTTGAAACAGCGTTGGAAATTCGTCACAAACTTAATTCTGTAAATGAAAATCCGCTAGAATGCGTGGTCTTCCAGCCTTAATAAACCACCTCTAAACACGATTTTAATAATCCTCTTATATAACCGTGCTATATTAGGCGCTGGTTTAACCAAACCTATGCAACCTTTCTGTTGAATAGGAAAACAAAACCCTTATTCAACCCACTAATCCAATCTTTCATGGAGGCGAGATCCGATGAGACGCTATGCAGTGAATTTCATCCTTGTTCTCGGGTTAGCCCTCTTGAGTACGCTTTCCGCCGCTTTTCCTGTTTTTGCCCAAGATCTTTCTCCCAACAGCAACTCATCTAACCTGACACTTTATACGTCCTATCCAAGCATTGTAGTTGGACCGGGAGAAACCGTCTCAGTGGATGTGCACGTCCGAGTGGCTTCCCAACCCGAGGTTGTGCGTCTTGAGGTTACCGAGGTGCCTGAGGGCTGGACGGCAACGCTTCGCGGCGGTGGCAAAACCGTGCAAGCCGTCTATGTTCAAGCCGATAGTGAGGTGAATCTGGATTTACGTTTAGACCAGCCAAAAGCCATAAAAGCGGGTACTTATCGGGTTGTGGTCACGGCTCGTACAGCCAATGCCAGCGCCCAACTCCCCATTGAAATCACGATCAAAGAAAAGCAGCCCTCACGACTTACGTTTGACGTTGATCTCCCCGTATTGCGCGGTTCACCCAGCACCACCTTCCGCTATAGTGTTACTCTCAAAAACGAGGGAGATGACGAGATCACCGTCAATTTAAGCGCTAATGCTCCACGCGGCTTTCAGGTTAATTTCCGCTACGGTGGACAAGATGTCACCTCATTACCCTTGGGTGCAAAAGAGAGCAAATCTATTACCGTTGAGGCTCAACCCCTGGTAGATATCACTGCTGGTAGTTACCCCATTACTATTATTGCCCAAGGCAATGACGTTCAGGCATCCCTGGATCTGACCGCCGAGGTGACCGGGCAACCTTCTTTGAGCATCACTACACCCGATGGACGGCTCTCAGGACAGGTTTACACCGGACGCGAAACCTCCATTAAATTGGTCGTTCAGAACACCGGAAGTGCACCTGCCCAAGGTGTAAAACTATCAGCCAGTGCACCCAGTGGCTGGACGGTCACATTTGATCCTGAAGTTGTAGAGGAAATTGCCGCTAATCAACAAGCCGAAGTTACTATCAAGGTAAAACCCGCCGATAATGCAATTGCGGGTGATTATATGCTTACTCTGCGAGCCAACCCCTCACAGGGAGCCTCCAAGTCCGTGGACTTTCGGATAACCGTGCTTACGTCCACCCTGTGGGGTATTACCGGTGTGATTCTGATCGCGGTTGCAGTTGGCGTAGTAATGTTAGCCGTTATCCGCTTTGGTCGTCGGTGATCTCCATAGGAGGCTCGAATATGAGCGAGGTCATCGTAACCAAAGACTTAACCAAGAAATATGGGGATTTTGTTGCTGTTGACCACCTAAATCTTACAGTGCGAAAAGGTGAAGTATTTGGTCTTCTCGGCCCGAACGGCGCCGGGAAGACCACCACCATCCTGATGATCTTGGGGCTAACCGAGCCAACCTCGGGAAGCATCCGAGTGTTGGGGTTTGATCCCACTCGCCAGCCATTAACCGTCAAGGCGCATGTGGGGTATCTACCTGATCAAGTTGGGCTTTACGACGAACTTACAGCGTATGAAAACCTGATTTATATTGCAAAACTTAACGGCCTTTCAAGAGACGAAGCCGACCGGCGTATTCAAACCGCTCTCGAGAAGGTTAATCTAATCGAAATGCGCGATAAACCGGTCGCCACATTCTCCCGGGGAATGCGTCAGCGGTTAGGGGTGGCCGAGGTGTTGATAAAACAGCCTCAGATCATCATCATGGACGAACCTACACAAGGGTTGGATCCCGAAGGGGCACGAGAATTCCTAGATATCATCCGCAATTTACGTTCAGAGGGCATTACCATTCTGCTCTCGTCGCATCTCCTCCATCAGGTTCAGGCGGTTTGTGACCGGGTAGGTCTCTTTCACCGCGGCAAAATGATGTTAGTCGGCACCGTAGACGAATTGGGGCGCAAAGTGCTTGGAAAAGCCTTCCGCATTTACATGGATACCCCCAATATAACACCTGCTGTTCTTGAGGCCTTGAAACAGATCCCTGGTGCCGTTAATGTGCGCGCTCTGAACGCCACCACGGTTGAAATCGAAGCCACCTCAGATATCCGGCATGAAGCCGCCAAAGCGCTTATCGCTGCGGGTGGCCAATTACAAGGTTTAAGCATGGAAGCCCAGAGCCTCGATGAGATCTACGCCCAATACTTCCAGGAGGTGGAACATGTCCGTGCTTGAAAGAGCCGAGGCACCACGTTTACGTGAAGGGTCACCCTGGACGGGTCTTTGGGCCGTGGTCGCCAAGGAAATGGCCGACCATTTAACCAGCGCTCGTATGCGCATTCTGGAACTCTTGATTCTGTTAACGGCAGGCGGTACTGTTTACGTAGCCATGCAACAGATTCGTGCTTCAATTGGAAGCGACCGCTTTATATACTTGAAATTGTTCACCCTTTCTCAGGATCCACTTCCCTCTCTGATCGGGTTCCTAGGCTTCTTAGTGCCATTAATCGCCATCGCATTAGGTTTTGATGCCGTTAACGGCGAATTCAATCGCAAGACCCTTTCTCGCATCCTCTCTCAACCGATTTATCGCGACGCGCTTTTGCTTGGAAAATTCTTGGCTGGCCTATTCACTCTCAGTTTGGTCTTTTCAGCCATTTGGTTGCTCATATTTGGCATGGGGCTCATCGGGCTGGGAGTGGCTCCGAATGGTGAAGAGGTTGGCCGCCTGTTGTGGTTCTTAGTCGCTACCATTTTCTACGGTGGTATCTGGTTGGTTCTCGCCCAAATGTTCTCGGTCGTATTTCGCCAACCGGCAACTGCCGCTCTTGCGGCCATCGCCACATGGCTATTCTTCACCGTCTTCTGGAACATCCTGGCCAGTCTAATCGCCCAATCCCTACGCCCTGTCCAGTATGGATTGCTCCAAGAAGCTTTGGCTCAAGCCGAGTTAGAACTAGCCCTCACCCGCATTTCCCCCAATACGCTCTACGCTGAGATCGCCATTGCGCTGTTGAATCCTACCGTACGCTCTCTGGGTTTCGTACTGCCCTTCCAACTTGAAGGCGCAATTCTTGGATCTCCCTTGCCTCTACACCAGAGCGTTCTATTAATTTGGCCACACCTGACCGGTTTGGTCGCAGCGACGATTCTCTTGTTTGCCCTCGCCTATGTTCTTTTCCAGCGTCAGGAAATCCGTGCTTGATCCATAAGTGTGTTTGGAGGGGCAGATTAATCTGCCCCTCCAGTTCTATTGAAGATGTAATATAAAAAGATGAGTACTTGCCTGCTCCGCTCCCCTTGCAGTAGAATCATCACAAGGGGATAGTGTTTAGGCCCCTGTAGCTCAAAGGACAGAGCAGCGGACTTCTAATCCGTTGGTTGTGCGTTCGAGTCGCACCAGGGGCACTGAATCAGCACCTGTGGCGGTTGCACTCCGGTAAATCCCCCATATATGGCGGTAAGGAGGATTACCATGCGCCGCCAAACAATTTTAAACCAGCGGACTATTAGTCCTACGGTAGCGATAGCCGCTGAAGCCTTCCTCACCGATTGCCGGGTTCGACAGATTTCGCCCAAAACCATCGGTTTTTATCACGATAAACTAAAGCGCTTTGTGGCCTACTGTGACGCCCAGGCCGTCACCGATATTGAGCAAATAGACACAAACCTCTTGCGCCACTTCTTCCTTTGGCTTGAAGAAAACGGCCATAACCCGGGTGGCCGCCACGGGTATTTTCGCACTTTACGGGCGCTCTTCTATTGGCTTGAAAATGAATACGAGGGCTACATTTCCCCGCTCCGAAAACTCAAGCCGCCAAAATTAGATAACCCACCCATTGAGGGCGTCAGCCTGGAGGACGTTCAAGCCATGCTGGATACTTGCAAGGGCAAAACTTTCGCCAATGTCAGGGATAAAGCCCTCATCCTGGTGCTACTGGATACGGGTATGCGCATCGGCGAATGTCTTGCCCTGAATTGGGATGCCGTTGACCTGGTTCAAGGGTCAATCCTCATCCGCAGAGGTAAAAACCGCAAAACCCGCATGGTCTTTTTAGGCCGCACCGCACGGCAGGCTTTACGGGCCTATGCCCAATTACGCCAGGACAAACAGCCCGCCGTATGGGTCACCATACAAGGCGAAAGGCTGGCCTATTTTGGCGTGCGTGAGATATTGCGCCGCCGGGCAAAGCAAGCCGGGCTGAAAGAAGTGCCCAGCCCGCATGATTTCAGGCGCACCTGTGCCCTGACTCTGCTCCGTAATGGTGCGGATGTGGTCAGCGTCAGCCGTTTGCTTGGACACTCAAGCCTTGAGGTCACAAAACGCTATCTTGCCCAAACGCCGGATGATTTACGGACGACCCACGCGCAAAGTAGCCCCGTTGACAGCCTACGCCAATGATGAGAAGCAAAGTTTTTAACCTTTCAAAGGTTGCAAACATTGATTCCGATTTCTATAAAAAATCAGAAGTTATTTTTGCCTATTCGGGTGCCCCACCCTGGGCGGCCACACGGCGGACTTCCTCTTCCAACGCCCTCAGCCGCCGCTCCAGGCTGGTGGCATCGTAAAACCGCAGGGCAGAATCCAACACCAGCCTGGCCGCCTGAAGCCGATAGGTGGGCGGTAGGTGCTCATCCGCAAGGACAGCACCTACCGCGTCCAATGCACTCGCTTGCAAGGCCAATAGTCGGCGCGTGGCGGCCTCGAGTAGGTCGGCTTCGGCCTCGGCAAGCGCCTCACGAAACGCCGGTTGCCTCAGCCAGCGGTAATAGGTGCGCCGCCCTACCCCCGCCGTTCGACAGGCCTGGGTCACGCTTTGCCCCGCAAGTAGGGCCTCAATCAGCCGCCGTTGCCGCGCCGTGACCTGTGCCATTTCGGGTCATCCTGTGCCGTCAGGTTGAGCACCTGATACAACATGCCCCTGTCAAAGGGCAAATCGCCGCTGAGCACACTGCCCAGGTAGCCGAGCACATACACCATCGCGAAAATTTCGCCCGTGGTGGCATCGGCCAGGTGCGGACTGTCGCACAGTGCATCGAACCAGGCGCGCAGTTCTGGACTCAAGCCGTCAATGGCTTGACCAATGGGCAGGGCGTAGAGGTTCATCGCTCAAACTCAGGCGGTAGGCTCGGGCGGGTGAGTTCCACCTGAAGCCCAAATTTCGTTTGCGGGTCGGCCAACGCGCCGAAAGCCCGCTCGACTTCCAGCAGGTCATCCGCACCCGCAAGTAAATCGGACACCTCAGCAAGGGTGCGCCAATCGCCGCGCGTGTGGGCAACCAGGCCCACCACACGGGCCAGGCTGGTGTCATCCGTGGTCTTGGCCGTCTTGACAAGTTCTTGGAGTTCCTCAGGGCTTGCCTTTTGCACCTGGGCAAGCAGGGTGCGCTCAACGTCCGAACGTGGCCGCAACGCGCTACGTGCCAGTGACTGGCGAAAGACGCTCATTTCGGCCTGCCATTGACGGACTAGGCGGTCGTGCTTTTGGACGGCCTCTTGGTGCAAGGCCTTGACCTTTTGGCGCTTTGCCAACGGCGTCAAGGATTCGTCTTTGAGGATTTCGCGCGCCTTTCGGCTAAAATCCTCACGATTTTGGCGAATCGCGTCCCAAAGTTTCTGAATTTGCAAGGGAATTTCCGTCATGACACACCTCCAATAGAGAATTATAGGACTAGTGTTCTATTTTGCCGAACCAGTCTTCAAAATCGGCCAACCTCAGCATGATTATGGCGTCGCTAAAGCGCTGACCGCTTTCATGTAAAACCGCAATTGGTAACTGCTGGTCGTTTGCCGCCGCACGGGCCTGAGCAAGTGCATCTTTCAACCATTGCGGCAGTGTCTTCCTGTACTTGATTTCAGCCACGAACCAAGCGCCGATTACGTCAGCGGTCGAACGCCCGGTTACGCCTACACGCTGGCCGCCAAGCCGGCGGGCGATTTGTCGCTCTACAGCCTTCCAGGTTTTATCAGCCATGCCGCACCATCCCCCCTACACTTTGCGCCCATGCGATTGGGTCGGACGGCACGGGCGTCAAATAGGGTTCAATCCAGCGATACAAGTCAAGCCCGGCAAGGTAGGCCGCCGTGACGTCTTTGAACCCATCGGGCAATTGGGTAACCGCCGCCTTATCACCTAAAATTTCGGCCAAGCGCCGCGCCCCTGCCTGGCCGGGCTCGTCATTGTCGTAGCAAATTACAATGCGCCCCGCCGCGGACAATGCCGCCAAATCGGCGCCGCTTGGTGTGGTGGTGCAACCGCCAAAGGTGGCCGCAGAAACAATGCCTTCTAAGGTTTGCAGAACAACGAGGGTGTCAAATTCGCCTTCGCAAAGGATTAGGTCGCTCCCCGGAACAATGCCAAACGGCGCATAAATGTGCGCTTTGGAACCCTTCAGGCTGGTGTATTTTGGCGTCCCAACAGGGTGGCGCAGTTTCACCCCCCACAGCGTTCTGCCGTCAAAGTTCGGTATCGTTATGCCCCGTTCGACCCAACCGAGCCCATTAGCCTCGCCGCCCGGCCAATAGCCCAGGCAAGCGGCCTTTATGGTCTCATTCGTCAACCCGCGGCTGTGCAGGTAGGCCAGGGCTTTCGCTCCCTCGGGCGAAAACAGCCGTTGGTGGCATTGGTCAACCCAAATGGCCGCGGCGGTCTGCCAATCCTCAGGCGGTTCGGCGGCTTTGAGGGCCGTGTCCAGCGCCACACGCCGGGCAACCACGGCAATCGGCTCGGGTTTGCGGTCGCGCTCCCCTTTCACCAGCGCCAACGCCTCACGCAAGGGCAGGTGGCGGTAATCGGTCAGCCAACGCACCACATCACCTGACGCGTGACAGGCAAAGCAGTAGTAACGCCCACCGCGAACGCCCAGGCTCGGCCTGTGGTCGGCGTGGAACGGACAGCGCCAAAACAGCCAGTCGCCGCGCCGTTGGCCGGGTCCCAAATCCTGCTCAATGAGGCTCACAATGTCGGTCATATGCACCTCGAAAGTTTTCCCAAATTCCCAACACTTAAGCCACGGGAATTGGGAAAAATTCCCAAATTCCCAGCATTCCCAAAATTCCCATTTTCCCAACATTCCCAAATTCCCAACGTTCCCATGTTCCCAGCATTCCCAAATTCCCGTTTCCTGTGGGTCACCCCCCTTGGGAAGGCAACCCCCATTTGCCGTCAACGGACACCACGCTAAGGGCCTCTTTTGCGCGGTAAAGGGAATTTTTACTAATTCCCTCAGCCTCAGCACGTTCGAGAAGGTCGCTAAACTTTTGCGGCCCTTTGCGCAATTGGACGCGCAAGAATTCTGCGGCTTTGTCAACAGCGGTCGGTTCGCGCGGCTCTTCTGGTGGCTCGACAAATGCAACACCGTCATCCGAAACCTCAAAACCAAGAGGCGCAAAGGGTTTTGCAAAGTTACTTTTGAGGCAGTCCACCCGAACGGCCTCGCGGTCTGGGACGGGTTTCCACAGGCCGAACACCGAACGCGCAAATTGGCTGATTGCGCTCGAACCGCGGACCCGGTCAAGCGTCATCCGCGGCGATTCCAGTGCACCCTTCTTTCGGGCATGGTGCACCACGATAACCGCAACGCCCAATGAAGCGGCCAAACGTGACAGCGCCGCAAGTACCGCACGGACTTCACTCGAATTTTCGTCCAGCGAATGGCCGCCGGATAGCGAATCCACCGCAATCAGCGAAACGCCATGCTCTTTTGCGAACGCCTCAATGCGCCCAATGTCGGCCAAAATATCTGGCACATAGACTTCACGTTGAACGTCCGAACCCTCAGGTGGCGGTAGCAGGATGACGGCGTCATCAGGAACGCCCAGTTTTCCTAGGCGCTCGGCATAAACACCGCGTAATTGCTCGGTCTCCAGCAAGAGAACCTTGCCGCCACTGCCGCCGGGCGTCCCATCAGGCCAGGGTTTGAGTCCCAGGTGTGCCGCAATCAAGTAGGCCATTAGCCAAGATTTACCGAGGCCGCTTTCACCGGCGATAAGCGTGACGTGACCCCGTGGAATGTAGCCCGGCCACTCCCAGGTCACCGAACCAAAGAACCTCCGCACCTCGCCTAGGGTTACGGCTGAATTGGTGCTATTGTGCCCGTTGCTTTGCGGCATAATCCCCAGTGCCCGGGCCACGTTTGCCGCCGCCTCTGGTGGCAAACGCCCGTTGCCGATTGCATAAGACAGCGCCTTGCCCAGCGCCGGGTCAAGGTTGACTACCGCCTCAATCGCGGTCATGAGTTCACGCGCTTGGTCGCTCATTGCCGTGTTCCCCCGTTTGGTCACCGGTCGTCCCCGCAAGTTCTAACCGCAAAAACTCACGCTGGATGAGGAGTCGAATCAAAGCACTCTTGCCCATGCGGTAGCGCTTTGAAATGGCGTCCAACGCGGCAATGTCAGCGGGATAGAGTGCTATTCCAATGGGTTTGGTTAGCCGCTGGGTCTTCACCTCACTTCACCTCTTTTTGTGGTATACTCAGATATATGGTATCTTATCAGAATAAGGAGCGTTATAATGATAAAACCACCCCGAAATGAGGATGACCTTCGCCAAGCGGTTGGAAACCACCTCAAAATCGTCCTGGATGAGGACATTTGGGAAGCACTAAAGGCTGAGGGCTATGTCGGCAATTGTTTTGACCCAAGCCTGAAGAGCAAAGACTTAGAAACCCAGTTTTTACGCCTCGTTGACGCCGCCAGTCTTGCATTACGCCTTCACCCCCCCCGGCGGCCTAAGTTCTACCGTGAGGATAGTTTTCGCCCAACCGAGTTAGAAATCGTTATTGCCCTACAAGTTCAAGAGGCAAAGCAACACCCTGACTTGGTTTTTCTGTGGCAAGAGGTCTTTCGTGGCAGACTCGCACAGTCCGAGGAAGACGAAACCGAATTTCTTATTACTGTTTGCGAGTCTTCTAATTGGCAAGTCTCTCTAGGTGGTTTGCATTTGTTCATCAGTAACCTAGCCAAAGAGTTCTCCCAAAAGTACGGCTGGACGCTTTCAAGTGCCAGGCGCTTTATCCTTACCGGGCAAACGCCTTATGTGCGCAAGTTTAGGATGACGTTCAACCGTAATACCCCCTATTTGGTCATGAGCACCATTACCATCGAGGCCAACCTGATGATGAACCCAAAGGAATTGGCAAAAGCGTTTGGCGAATTTCGGCGGTTGCTCTTGCGTTTCCACGGTATGGCCGAAAGCGCTAAACGCAAACGCCCCCTCTCAGAGAAGCACCATAAATTAGCCGAGTTTGCCGTTCAGCACCAACACCTTAGCGCACGTGAGGCTTGGGAAGAGTGGAATAGACTTTACCCTGATTGGGCCTACTCCCAATTGACAAACTTTCAGCGTGACCGCAAGGCCGCACTACGCCGTTTATTTGGAGCCCAAGAGAGCAACCCCGTCAAATCTTGACGTTTTTCCTCTTGTCAAGCCATGACAAAACGCTCTATAATTTTGCTAGCGATTAGCGGACTTGGTTAAAAGTCCGCTCCAAAAACCCATTAGAAAACGCCATATATGGTGGTTCTTTGCTGTAGTAACCGCCACATGTAGGGGTAAAGGCGCTTTGCCCTTGAGGCCGACTTCTAATCCGTTGGTTGTGCGTTCGAGTCGCACCAGGGGCACTGAATGAGGCAAACAGAACACCAAACCCAGTCTTTTTAGAGGTGCTTATGAACCATCAGATTTGGCCAGAAAGAAAAGGGGCTTTCCAAATTGCCGGTCAGGATGTAACCCTTATTGGTAACGAAGTCCGAATCGGTGACCAAGCCCCTGAATTCATTGCTCAGACCCAAGATTGGCAGCCAATTCCGATCTTAGCCTCAACCGAGGGTAAAGTGCGCATCCTTGCCGCCGTACCTTCGCTCAATACTTCAGTTTGTGACCGAGAGACTCGCCGTTTCAATGAAGAAGCCTCGGCCTTGAGCGAAGACATCGCCATTATTGTGATTAGCATGGATCTTCCTTATGCCCAAAAACAATGGTGTGGCGCCGCCGGCGTAGATCGGGTGTTGGTAGTATCCGACCATATGGAAGCCGATTTTGGTAAAAAATACGGTTGTCTAATCAAAGAGCGACGCATCCTACGGCGCTCCGTATTTGTCGTGGACCGAAAAGGCAAAATCACCTACGCGGCTTACATGCCCGAACAGGGTCAGGAACCGGATTATCTCGCTGTCATCCATGCTGCCAAAGACGCACTAATGGCACAATAAAATGTAAGAAAGGATGCGCCCATGATCCCAATAGTATTTCGCTCAGGATCGCATAAGTCCTCCACCGAAAACGAGACCCTCTTGCTTATCACGCGGGGGGTATCCTACCACTTTACCATTCATTCCCGCGCTTGGCGTCCCCCCACCGACATTTACGAAACGGAAGACAGAATCATTGTGTTGGTCGAAATAGCCGGGATGCATGAAAAAGATTTTATCGTCTCCCTAGATCGCAATCGGCTGAGTATCTCGGGAGTACGTTCCCAACCCTTAGATGAACGTCGCGCCGTTCATCAGATGGAAATTCCTTTTGGCGAATTCGCCCTCGAACTTGATATTTCTGTCCCCATTGATCCTGATAAGGTAACAGCTACCTACGAAAATGGCTTCCTGCGGGTTGAATTGCCCAAGCGCCAACCAAAATCCATCGAGATTTCAACGGAGGGGTAAACCAATATGGGAGCCTATCGCTGGCCTATGCTTAAACCGTGGGAATTCCCACTCGATACCAACACCGAAGAAGAACTCCAGGAGGTCTTTTTGCCCCCCGAAGAGATCAATCCTATCAACGAAGCACCCCAAAATCCGGCTGAACCCCAATCTCAAGGCAGTAGCGAAGGATTGATCAAACTTCCCGAAGTTCTGCCCATTCTTCCCTTACGCGGTCTTGTGGTCTATCCCCAAACGATGGTGCCGTTAACCATTGGTCAACCGCGGAGTATTCGTTTGGTGGATGATGTCGTCGCGGGAGAGAGACTTTTTGGTCTGGTGGCCTCAAAAGTGTTTGAAATTGAAACCCCAGGTCCGGAACACCTCTTTCGCGTTGGTACTGCCGCGGTTATTCACCGCATGTTCCGTGCACCCGACGGCACCATTCGTTTATTAGTGCAGGGATTGGTTCGTTTTCGCATTATTGAGTTCACCGCTACCGAACCTTACCTGATGGCCAGGGTTGAGGTCCTTCCCGAGATTCTGGAAACAGGGCTACAAGTTGAGGCGCTGGAACGCAATGTCCGTGAGCAATTTATCCATATGGCCGAACTGATCCCATCCATGCCGCGGGAACTGGTCGCTACCATTGCGGCCATACCCGATCCCCTGCAACTGGTTTACAACATTGCCAACATCCAGCGCATGGACATTAACGATGCTCAGGAGATTCTGGAACTCAACCGCATCAGCGAAAAACTTCAAAAATTGGTGACCATCCTGGCCCGTGAAATTGAGGTTCTGGAATTAAGCCAAAAGATTCAGAAAGAAGCCCGTTCCGAAATAGATAAGGTTCAGCGAGAGTATTTTTTACGTGAGCAACTTAAGGCCATTCAGCGCGAATTAGGTGAGGGAGACGAGCAAGCCGCAGAGATCGAAGAATTTCGCAAACGCATTGAAGCGGCCAAAATGCCCGAAGAGGCTGAAAAACAAGCCCGGCGCGAATTGGATCGTTTAGCCAAACTCCCCACCGCCGCCGCCGAGTACGGTGTCATTCGCACCTATCTGGATTGGCTGGTCTCGCTCCCTTGGTCCATCACCACCCCAGATAACCTGGATATTCAAAACGCGCGGCGCGTTCTGGATGAAGACCACTACGGTCTTGAGGATATCAAAGAACGCATCTTAGAATTTCTGGCCGTGCGCAAATTGCGGCAAGAACGCAAAGATCTTTTACAAACCCAAACCCCGAGTGACCATATTCGGCGCGAACGCGAAGGTGTCATTCTGTGCTTCGTTGGCCCGCCTGGCGTGGGAAAAACGTCTCTCGGCCAGTCTATTGCCCGGGCACTGGGGCGGAAATTTGTGCGCATATCATTGGGTGGGATGCGTGATGAGGCTGAAATCCGCGGCCATCGTCGCACGTATATTGGGGCGATGCCCGGACGCATCATCCAAGCCCTACGGCGTGTGGAATCACGCAATCCCGTGTTCATGTTAGATGAAATAGATAAACTTGGGGTTGATTTCCGCGGCGATCCAGCCTCAGCCCTGCTGGAAGTCCTTGATCCCGAGCAAAACGCGGAGTTCCGTGATAATTACATTGAGGTCGCCTTTGACCTTTCTCAGGTCATGTTTATCACCACGGCCAATACCCTTGAGACCATTCCCGCTCCATTGCTGGATCGCATGGAAGTGATCCAGTTGTCAGGATACACCGAGAAAGAAAAACTGAATATTGCTCGTTATTACCTAATCCCGCGTCAGATTCGCGAGAACGGGTTAAAGCCTGAAGAAATCGAATTCACCGACGAGGCAATCCTCAATATCATCCGCCACTACACCCGCGAAGCCGGGGTTCGCAATTTGGAACGTGAAATTGGGGGGGTATGTCGCAAAGTCGCTGTACAACTTACCGAGGGCAAAGCCACCCAGGTTCGTGTGGATACCGATAAAGTGCGTGAGTTCCTAGGACGACCCAAGTATCTGGCTACACAGGAAATCATTCGCCGTACAGAAATCCCCGGCGTCGCCATTGGTTTGGCTTGGACACCGGTAGGCGGCGAGATTCTCTTTGTTGAAGCCACCCGTATGCCGGGCAATAAAGGATTCATCACCACCGGATCGGTTGGCAAAGTTATGCAAGAATCCGCTCAGGCTGCGCTTTCTTACGTACGCGCCCATGCAGTCGAATTAGGCATTGACCCTGAGATTTTCGAGAAATCAGATATCCATCTGCACGTCCCCGCCGGGGCACAACCCAAAGACGGACCATCGGCAGGTGTTACCATTGCTACGGCTCTGGTCTCCCTGCTCACCGGGCGGTTAGTGCGCCATGATGTGGGAATGACGGGCGAAATTACCTTGCGCGGCCAGGTACTGCCGGTAGGTGGAATTAAAGAGAAAGTTCTAGCAGCCCATCGCGCCGGGCTTAAAACCGTGATTCTCCCCAAGGATAACGAAGGCGATCTGGAAGATCTGAGCGACGAGATACGCCAAGCCATTAACTTTGTCCTTGTTGAAACGGTGGACGAGGTACTTCAAAATGCCCTCGAACAACCCGTTTCTGAACCGGCACCCTCCCCTGCCGCTTGAGAGGGCTTATGATTAAAATCCTTCTGGTCGAAGATCACACCCATACACAACAACTGCTGAGGACGTTATTGGAACTAGAAGGCTATCAGGTTCTTACGCCTTCATCGTCCGATCCGCAAAAGATTATGACAATTGTGCAACAGGAACATCCGGCCATCATTATCCTTGATGCTCACCTACATGATTTTAGTGGAATCGAGATCCTCGCCCATCTGCGAGGATCCTCTTTCGAGTTTCAGCCCAAGGTTATCCTGACATCCGGCGAAGACCTGGGTGTGGAGTCTTACAAGGCTGGTGCAGATGCCTTCCTGCTGAAACCTTTTGCTCCTGAAAAACTGCTTCACCTCATCAAAAGTTTAGCCATTCCACAAGGCTCATAACGTATGACCTCGCTACGTGTAGCAATACTTACCGTATCCGACCGATCTGCGCGTGGGGAACGCCCCGATCGTTCTGGCCCTCTGCTAGAACGATTTATCGCCGAGCAAGGCTGGCAGATCACCAAGATGGCCATCGTCCCTGATGAGGAAGAGGCCATCCGCCAAATACTCCTTCAGTGGTGTGATGAGGAGAGTGCAGATCTGATCCTGACCACAGGTGGAACAGGGGTGAGCCCTCGTGACGTCACCCCCGAAGCCACACAAAGTGTCATCGAACGCCCTCTGCCCGGCATACCTGAGGCTATACGCGCCGCCAGTCTTAAAATCACCCCTCATGCCATGCTCTCACGCGCTACTGCAGGGATTCGTAAGCGCACCCTTATCATTAACCTTCCTGGTAGCCCCAAAGGGGCCATTGAAAGCCTCCAAATTGCCCTTCCGGCACTACCCCATGCCGTTGCCCTTCTGCGCGAAAGCCCCGATGCGGAAAAGGGGCATCACCTTCAAAGTGGAGGTTAACTGCCATGGCCGAACACACAACTGAAAATCGCGCTGGTCATCTACGCACTACGGTTCATCTAGAATATGGGGAAGTGGTAGCACTTTGCCGTTGTTTCAAATCCAAGCAATTCCCTTTTTGTGATGGAACCCACAAGACCCTAGAGAGCGAAGTCGGGCCGGTCATTGTGCATGCACCCAAAGAGGCCTCTCAACCTGACGAAGAAAACAAAAATAATTAAACGGCGACTCTATCCCTAGAGTTGCCTGGTAACGCTTGAGTTTCCAGTGCAATGCGAAGATCCTCATCCCGGCGAAGGGTAAACACAGATACCCCTAACGCTTGAATTTTCTCTCGTATAACGGCAACATCCCCCCTTCCCCCGAATGAACTTTGATCCACCAAAACCAAAATCGGATTTAGATCACGCCGAAGCAATTCCTCTACGGCTAAAACCACCTCCTGATCGTTGGCTGCGGTCACCAGAATCACCGTTGTTCCACGCACCAAGTAACCAGCCTGACTCTGAACTAACCCTAAGAGAGGGAGGCGACCATTAGGTTGAACAAACGCCAAGGTTTCTAAAAGTTTATCCAATTGTCGTTCGCCGCGTTCTGCCGGCAAAATACTTAAATTGGGACCAACACAAGCAAAGCCCAACGCGCGGCCATGTCGCAAATAATAATGACCAATGGATGCTGCCGCCGACACAGCGTATTCAAATGTGCTTGGCGGAAGGACTGGAGTTGATTTCTGCATCCAAACCCAAACAGACTGTCCGCGATTGATAATAGTATCTTCCTGTGAGACATGAGCACTCATATATGCATCTAATAACAGCCAAACATCGGCATAAGGATCCTGCTCAAACTCCTTAACCATGAACCGCTCGTGTCGGGCAGTGCTACGCCAGTGAATGCGATTGAGGGGGTCGCCCGGAAAATACTCACGCACCCCTGCCGCATAAGGGGTTACCTCTGTGCTACGCCGATGAAGGGCTCTTCCGCCGGGCAGCTGGCCAAGCGGCGCTGGAAACGAACGTAGATCTACCATATAAGGGAGAACTAACAACGTCTTTGTAGCCGGTATTTCACGGCGTACGGCAAACAGGCCAAAAGGATCCCCCGAGACCAAAATCGTTGGCCCCAACGGGAACGCCCCTCGTCGGTGCAACATCGTGCGAGTAACGAAAAAACGCTCTTCGCCTCGCCCAATTTCTGAAAGAACTCGTGAAAAGTGTTTTTCGGGCAGTGGTGAAAGGTCACGTACCTCTAACCATATAATGTTGAGATGCCCTGTGTTGCGAATCTCAAAGCGCTCTTCGAATATCTGTCCCACTTGATAACGAAATCCGCCTGCATGACGCTCAACCCGTATACTGCGTAAGACTTGAGAGGTCCACAACCATGAGAACACCAGAAGCAGCCCGATCCCATAGGCCAAACGAAGGTAAACCCGTGTGGTAGCCCCTCCCCCCAAGAAAAGGGCAACCACAACGAAGGCTAATACGCCGATAAAAAATAACGAAGTTCGGCGGATGATCATTCGCTTTGCAATTTTTGCACTACACTCCCTCCCGGCACCGGAAGGGTCATCAAGATATCGCGCAGGATTTGCTCTGCCGTCAGATCTTTCAATCGTGCCGCCGGCTGGATAATAATTCTATGGGCTAGGACATGCTCAGCTAGCACCTTGATGTCATCCGGGAGAACATAATCGCGTCCTTTGATCGCCGCACGCGCCTGTCCGGCGCGATATAACCCTAAACTTCCACGCGGACTGGCACCAAGATAAACATCGCTATGCTCACGTGTTGCACGCACCAATTCCACGATGTACCGTTCCACTGCGGGAGAAACATAAACGGTCTTAACGGCTTCTTGGGCGTCCAGCACCTCTTCTGCAGTGGCAACGGGTTGTAAGTCTAATAACGGGTGTCGCAATTGTTGCAACTCTAATATGCGGATCTCATCGGCAAGTTCCGGGTACCCAATCCGTATCCTCATCAGGAAACGATCCAACTGCGCCTCGGGTAGCGGAAAAGTGCCTTCATACTCTATCGGGTTTTGCGTCCCCAACACAATAAAAGGTTGAGGCAGGGGGTGAGTAATGCCATCTACCGTGATTTGGCGCTCTTCCATCGCCTCGAGCAAAGCCGATTGCGTTTTAGGCGTCGCCCGGTTGATTTCGTCGGCCAATACCACCTGCGCCACGATTGGTCCGGGGCGAAATTCAAACTCTCGTGTGACCTGATTGAAAATTGACACTCCAGTAACATCACTGGGTAGCATATCCGGGGTGAACTGAATGCGGCTAAAGGCGCATCCAAGCGACTTGGCCAAACTACGCGCCAGAATTGTCTTTCCTACCCCTGGAACATCATCAATCAGCAGGTGCCCCTGACAAAGCAACCCTATGACGACCAGTTCCAGCGTTTGACGCTTTCCGACAATAACCTTTTCAAGGTTGGCTAATAATTTATCAGCAAATTGCTGGACTTTTACCGCAACCATTTCCATAACTTAAGTCTCCCTTTCCTCTCACCGCTTAATCCATTTCACCCAAGCAATCCCTAGCCAGGCCAACCATGCCACGAGGCTAACTACCGCACCCATAGAAACAGATACTGGCTTATAAACAAACTGGACCGTATGTTTTCCCGCCGTAAGAAACACGGCTCGTAAACATCCATCTGCCTGCAGTAACGGTTGCAAATTCCCATCTACGATGACCTTCCAACCAGGATACCACAAATCGGTCATTCGCAACCAGCCTGAGCCGGTAGTTTCCACCTCTAGAATAACTCTATTGAAATTCTCGTTTACCGACGAAACATGGATAGTTGACAAAGGCATATCTACCCTTTCTGCTTCATCTGGAGCCCCTACAAGAATCAAGCACCGCGATTCAGAGTTTATCACACCTCCCAATCTCTTTAACGCCGAAGACAATGAGGGCTGAGCTTCGAGGCACGTAAACCACTGCCAACGCTCTTTCGGATTAAGAGGGTGAAATTTTATTCCCAGGGAAGATAACTCATCATGGTATTCAACCACTGCCACATTGAGGTTTTCTAGCCAAGTCATTTTTAGGGATTCGGGTTGGGACTCAATAAAAGTGATAAGCGTGTTATAACAACCAGGCTGAAGAGGATCAAAGTTGTTTAAGGAAGACACTGACGCTAGCAGATTGAGATTGGGTAACCATGAAATCCGTAATGCCCCAACGTTCTCTGCACTCTCATAGTGGTCAAATCGGAAAAAGCGTTTGAATTTGAGTTCATATTCATCTGGGGGTGGCAAATAAAGGCGCCCATGTTGAATCACCGGTTGTAATTCATGGGGAAGATCCAAGGGGCGATAAATTTCCATGCTTGCAACAGGAATCAATCCTCTAGAAGACACAAAGATATCCACAACCACCCACATCAAAAATAACCACCCCCAACTCAACCGAAGTCTTGTAGATGATGACTCTGCCGGGGTGAGAAGCAATACCACCACAGCCCCTAAGGTAATCCAACCGAACTGAAATGTAGCATTCGTAAAGGACAATTTTAGATCCGAAAGCAGATGAGATGCCCACCATGCCGAGAGCATAACTGCCAGCGAACCCGCAACGCTTAATCGCAGTCCATACACAACCCGCCCTTTAGGCTTACGCCAAGTCTCGATCCCTAAGCCGCTCAACACGGCAAGGCCGAAAACTGTCCATATCAACCAGCGTGAAGGCGCCTGAAACATATCAAATGTTGGTACATATCTATAGAGCCAACCGTAAAGAGGGGTGTTTTTACCCAGGGCTAAGAGGATACCTACAGCAACAATTCCCCATAAAAAGACAATCAGCCTTTCAAAAGTCGAAACCTCTCCCTTCCTCCAAACTCGAAAGACCTTTTTCAAAGTTGTTAAAGCCATAAGCAGAGGAAGGATACCAATATATACAGCATCCTCCCAATAGTTGGCGTAGCCCCAGTAACCATCTAGGCCCGGGTTTCCAAATAGGTTTGGAGTCAAAAAGCCAGTTAATCGCCATGGCCACAAGGAATAAGTCATGGCCTGTTCATAATCCACCTGACTTGCCCGCTGAGAGTTTAACAAATATTCGGCAGTCGGCAATAATTGAACTAGCGATAATCCCACCGCCCATGAAAGTGCTACAAGTCCTCCGACAAGCGGTGCAATCTTCTTATCTTTCCCCCACAGCCACCGAACGAGTCCCCATGCCAGCGCCAATAGACAAGTGTACCAGGTCAATTGAGCATGACCAGCCAGCAACTGCATCGCCAATACAAGAGCCAATGAGAGAACCCTCGTTCTGGTTGTCTTTGCCTCTGAAGCCCCTATCAGCACTTCGTCAACGCTGCTTACCACCCAAGGTAACCATGCGCCAGTCCAAATCATGCTAAAGAAATTGATCCGCGCGATGAAATACTGACTGAAACCAAACGCCATCCCAGCCACGACTTGGGCCAATACACCACATCCCAGTCGTTTCATTAAGCGTGTCATCCCCCATCCCGCCCACGCCAGATGTAATATGGTGAGAAGCGTAAATCCCCAGGCCAACCACGGAGCGCCGCCCCACCAATAGAAAAGCCCCAAAAACCAGGAAGGCGGATAAAACCAGGCTAATTGATAATTCGCCAGAAGCGGTGCCCCCATGCCGTTTAACGGGTTCCAAAGCGGTAAAAGTTCCCCCCTGAAAACCTGCTCATATGCCAGGACACGCCAGGGAATAAATTGCAGTATCGGCAATCCCCAGTACAGTACTTTTCCCTGGAGCAACGCCCCTCCCACCAGAAGTAATGGGAGTAACAAGAAAGTGATAGAGTAAGAGGGTTTGAGAAATCTCATCATGGCGTATAATGGCTATGCGAAACTATGATAGGATGAGCCTCTATTACTCGTTTAATCTAAGGTTTTCTGCTCTTGGCCCACACGTAAAGATACGTTTCACCCTTGGAGTCAAAAGAACCACACCCCAGGCAAGAACTGCAAGTCCTATTCCTAACATCGAGAGTCGAGGCTTAAACCTAAGAGAAATCACATGCTCTCCCGTGGGAATCTCAACGGCTCGAAAAAGCCCCTGAAGGGATTGTACCTTTCTCGGCTGACCATCCAGAGACGCCTCCCAACCAGGATATGCCACCTCGGCTAAAATTAACCACCCTGGCCCTTGGGCTCTGATGCTCCATTCATTGGATGTTCGTCGAATGATCTCAGCCTTCCCCTCAACCTGAGGCGGCCAGAAAAGGCCAGACTGAATCCATGCGCGTGGAAAAGTACGCTGGTTTAAGTAAATGAGTTGACCATCAATTTCGGTGATCAATTCCAGTCCATCCACCTGTAAAGGAAAAGTCGAAACCACATACTTAACATTCCACCACCCCAACCAATCCGCTCGGGGAGAAAACAACCGATTATCTACCCCGGGGTCACTGCTTGCAAATGGGGGTAAAGTGACCGAATAGCCTTCCTGCGGTACGCCAGTGGCTGTGCTCATATATTCGACATAGGCCTTCAGTTGTAAAGGATGGACGCCATCCGCCAATTCCAGTCCGCTCCGTACAGCGATGTACTGTGGGAAGGAAAAGGAAGGTGAATAAATGCGGAAAATCCCTTTGTCCTGACCGAAAAAGGCGACCAAATTAGAGGTGCTCTCCCAAACTTTGTCCTCAGGATGAAAAGCGATCCAAGTCCGTGAAACAATCCCTAAATCTATGAGTAACAATAAAGCAAATAATTTCCATCCCGCGTCTTTTTTAAGCCGCTGACGTTCCCACAGGGCCACAGTCAGTACCACCATGGCGAATAGGACAGCCCCAAAGGGCAATAAAAGAGGCATCTCCCCAAAAAGAAGGCGCCATCCTAACGTCAAAAAAACGACAAATCCCAGTAAACCGCTCAACCAAAGGATAACGTCGGGACGTAGCACGCGGGGTGATGTCATGAGCCAATTCACCCCAGCCGCAGTAGAAAGCGCGGCTACAAAACCGACTACGAACCAGAAACGCGCAGGCACCCGGAGCAAACTTACTCCGGGTAAATACGTCAACAATCTATCCATGCCCGGCAAATATGCCCCTAAAGCCGCAAGAATGGCCAATCCCCCCAGAATGAGCCAACCCCTTAGGGAGCGTCTAAGAGTGGGCACAGCAATAACCAACACCAACATGCTAATCGGGATCATCCCCAAGTACGTCACCCATTCATGCACCCGCCCAAAGCCGGGAAACAGCAACCCAATCAGATGATAAGGGGGTAATGAGTACGCCAATGCTTCAGAGGGGTTTAATTCATTTCGCGTGGTTAAAGGCAACCATTCTAGCAAGGGCAAAAGCAAAGGTGCCGCAACCATGAATCCCCATATGAATTGGACAATATAAGTACCGATCTGGCGGATGACTTTTCCTTGTAAATATTCTCGCCCCCCTACGACGGCATAACCCAACCACAATCCGGCTAACATGACCCCCCACCGCAAGTCTGCCAGCCATCCCAAACCCAAAACCAATCCTGGGAAAAAGAAGGCTTGCCATGCCTGTTTAGCATAGTTCTGACGCAACCTTTCAGCCACCAAAACCCAGGGCGTCCACGAAAAAGCGTAGATCAGGGTGTAATGGCCTGCTCCCCAGTGTGCGATTATTTTAGGGAACGACATGAGAGCCCAACTACCAAGTAATGCTGCACGCTGATTATATCCTTCCAACCTTAGCCACCGATACATGCCAAGCCCGAGAAAGAAAAGGTGAAGAAGAAGGGTAAGATTAAAACTCCACGCTGATGGAAACAGCACGCTTAACCAAGCGGGGGGGTACCAAAGACCACTGAGGGGATCCGCCACCAAGGGATACCCACCTAAAAAAGCGTTCGACCATAAAGGGATTTCACCCCATTTACACAAAGAATGTGCAATTTCCCACGCGTCCGGGTAATGGGCAATTAAGGCATCGGTATAAGATGAACCGGGAGGAAAAGGCCATTTTCCCAGATTGGGTAACCACGGGAGAAGCGGAATCAATAACAACCCACCAATGGACAGACCGCGTCTAATCTTTGCTCTCATGGTTTCGTCGGCACCGTATACACGTAAATTTCACCAAACTGAGCGACGATGGGCACCGAAGAAAGCGCGTAGAGTTTAGCCAGATCGCGCTCTCGCGTTCCCCAAAAGATGTAATCCACCCCACGTTCCTGTAATTGCTGAATGAAATCCACTTCTGAACCTGCGGTCTTAAGTGTAGCAACAACCCAATTCCCCTCTGCCTCGGCATCCGCCGTCTCAAAAGGATGGCCGTATATGACCCGTCTTCCGGTGAAAGCCGGAATAATTAGCCCCGTTTCAGGTGCGGCGTAGACGAGTGCCTCTTGAGGTGTGTGAGTCTCAATCCACCTTAGAGCACGATATTCATCCCTATCCAGCGTCAATAACGGATGATCGTTAGCAACTGCGATGAGCCCCGAAATAATAACGATCGCCGTCGTAGGTAAAGAGAGCGCAAAAACCACCCTCCCCAGTAATCTCCCTACCCTCTCATTCCATTGCTCGAGCCACATACTCCCACGCCCCGCGAGAATCACAATTGGGATATAAAAACCAACCAAAAGGCGTCGCTGTAGTGCCCATGGACTGTACGCCATGAGCCATCCGGCGGCAAACCACACCACCAGGAAGGGTAGGTTTATCTTGGATTCCAATTTTGGCTTAACTATCCCTAATATGGCTAACACAAGAGCCGGAGAAAAGGCAAATAGGTAATCCCATAGAGGGGGAGAAGGCGTAAGGTTTTGGGCGTTCCACTCTCGCAGCCATGGATCCTGCAACACCGTTACATATTGATAAAAGAGAACTATTCCACCACCTAAGCCAAGACCCAGAAAGGCATTTACCCCGGGACGTTGACGGCACAGCCACAACCACACCCCATACCCAGCGCTCACAACACCGCCAACAACAACGCCAAAAGGCAAAACAATGCCCAAACCCAATCCCAATAAAAAAGATACAAAAAATGCCCACTTTCTTGTGGGGTGGAGCAAGATCGAAAAATAAAACAGAAGCAAACCTAACCCCAAGGCAAAATGCGGGTTCGCGAACATTGAGAGAAAAGGATATGCCTCAGCCAGCCAAAAATCCGGTGTAAAACCTCCCCACAGAGTCGCCAACCACCCCAAACCCGTTCCCAACAATATCCAATAGTACAACCAACTTATTTTTGTCGTGTCTGATATGACCGTACTAAGGAAGCGCCACAATGCCAGCATGAGAACCCATGCTGATAACAAACGGGCACCGTGAAAAACTCCAATCAGTGGAAGATTCAGCAGTCTAGCCAAATGCCCTAGCGCAATGTAAAAGACAAAAAGATAACCCGAGGGAGATGCTTCTGCAGTATACGGCAGACGGAACAACCATCCCCCTTGAAACCCTTCGTACATCTTCGCCATATAAGAATAACCATCAATGGGATTAAACAAAAAGCCCGTAAAAATACGTTCTTCAGATGAAATAAGGACTGCTAAAATATAAGGCAGTCCGGTCAAACCCCAGACAAGCAAACTGCCTATCCATGGGAAACGACGCGTGCCCATGTTATGAAGTATACTAAAATGAACTTGGCGAATCAAACGCTTCATCTTGACCATCCCGAAGGTTTGGAAAACAACCCATGAGCCAGGCGTTTCACCTTCTCCAACTGCAGAAAATTGATTCGCAACTCGATCAGATAGAAAGCAGGGCTCAGGAAATAAATGCCCTACTATCCAACCATTCTGAAGTTGAAGCCGCCCAACGCCTTCTTCAGCAGGCTGATACTGTCTTCAAACAAAAGCAACAAGCGCTCAGAAAAATTGAACAAGAAGCACAGGCCAAACGGATAAAATTGGAACAAAGCGAAGAAAATCTTTATTCGGGAAGGGTCAAAATTCCCAAAGAGTTGCGTGATCTAGAAAATGAGGTGCAAGCCTTAAAACGTGCTCTGAGCGCGCTCGAAGATCGCCAACTAGAAGCCATGATCGAACTCGAACAAGCCGAAACTGAGTATCGCCAGGCAGAACTCCAAGTTCAACGCGCCCTTGCAACAGAAACCGAACAACATGCCAGTTTGCGCGGCGAATTGGAAAATCTTCTCCGTAATCGCGATCGGTTGCTGCGTGAACGTGAGGTTATTCTCAACCAAATTGACCCCAGCAACCAAGTCATCTACCAGCAATTGCGTGAACGCAAGCGCGGGATTGCCGTTGCTACCGTAGAAGATGATACCTGCTCTGCCTGCGGTTCCACTCTAACCCCTGCCGAACGACAAGCAGCACGCTTTCCTCATCAATTGGTTTTTTGCAGTTCATGCGGACGCATCCTCTATGCGGGATAGGCTATGCGAAGTTTTTTGGGGCTACAACTCGACCGCCTTTCATTTTGGATTGGCTTTTTAACCGGAACGCTGTTCTGGTTTGTCCTCTCACGCTTAGGAAAAGAATGGCCCAACCTGCGCGAGGGACTTAAGCAGTGGTTTAAACACTTAAAACAGCGCCAACTTGCCGGCACCGAATTCGCAATTCGCCAGGATGCTCTTCATCGCGCCCAGCGCAGCCACCTCGCTGCCAACTTATTCGCTTTGGATGAGGTCATCATCCCACCACGATTACTCGCCCCACCTCAACCGCCCATAAATGATTCAGACACCCGGCTTCCCCGCATCCACGAGCAATTCTTTCCCCCATTACCTCAATGGCCTGAGTTCATTTCGCGCTTCGGCGCCCCCACACTCACCCTCCTGCAAGCGCTCAGTCAGGGCTCACGGATTGCCATCGTAGGGAAACCCGGTAGCGGCAAGACCGTTGCATTGGCTCATCTCGCCTCATCTTTGGCGCGCCGTGAAGGATTACCGGGTTTTGCGGCTAACCTCACCCCAATTTTTCTGCACTATCTTGACCTAGAGCCTTTTCTCTCCTCAGCTGCAGACCCTATAGACCCTATTTATCACGCTTTAACTCGCTTCCTACCCCTGACCGCACACCCCCGCTTGCTTGGTTTCCTGAAAAGCGCTTGCAAGGATGGGGATGCCGTTCTTCTTCTGGATGGTATAGATGAACTTCCTCCAGAGATGCTTAATACGGCTACGGCATACCTTCGTTCTTTGTTCACCGATTATCCGCATACCCGACTTGTCATGGCTGCTTCTGATTTATACCTGGATGGCTTAGTAGATCTTGGGATTGAGCCTTTGCCCCTAGCCGCCTGGACGCATGATCAAGTGGAACCATTTGTCAATCGCTGGAGTCGACTGTGGAATCAGCATATCGGTATCCCCACCTCACAGAAAACAAATATTGTCCCTCTGGATGATCTTCTAATCCGAGGTTGGGTGGACACGACTCCGATCTATTCACCACTCGAATGGACGCTTTACATATGGGCGATCCTTGCCGGTGACCTTTCTAGCACAGTTCCAGAAGCAATTGACGCTTACATCAATCGCCTTTGTGGCTCCAGCCTTTCAGTCACCTCATTGAGCACACTTGCACGCACATTTATCGAGAGCCGTAAACCCGCCCTCACTCCACGCGAAATTGAACAGGCGGTTTCTGAACTGCAAATCCCAAGCGCGGCCCTCTCATCCGAAGATCAAGAGCAAATCGTCAAGAAACCGAAATCCACATCCCCAGGCAAATCAGTTCGACCCGGTAACCGAATTCTGCTGACGCTTTTGGATGCTGGGCTTCTCCGTGAGCACAGCAATGAGCGGCTTGCTTTTACTCATACCTATATCATGGCTTTCTTGGCAGCACGTCATCTCGACGCTTTGCCAAAAACGCCCGCATTACCGCGTTGGAGCGCTGAAGATTCGCTGATCTACCATTTTACGGCTTGGCATCCTGAGACGCCTTGGTTCGAAGAATGGATCAAGAGGGATTCAACGCCAACTTTATACCGTGCTTTTTACTGGGCACGCTTAACCCCGCGCAATGCCCCTATTCGCTCGTTCCTGATGAAGCGCATCCTTCCTACATTGCAAAATGAACCAGAAAATCCTGAAGTGGGTTTTGAGGGATTAGCCGCCTGTGCAACTACAAATGATCCATCCTTGACCCTCCTATTCCACCAATGGCTAAAAACCAACAAACCCCATCTTCGTCTCTATGCCGCTTTGGGATGTGGCTTCCTACGGGATTCCGGTGGATTGAAGGATTTGGTTGCCCTGTTAAATGATCCAGAAGAAAGCGTCCGCGTGGGAGCGTGTTTTGCGTTGGCTCAATTTCGGGATCCTCTGGCCGAAGAAGCCATCATACGTGCTCTCGCCTTCGGTGATGAGGCACTCCGGCTCGCCGCCGCCGAAGCATTAGCCAACATCGTCCCCAGCGGCGAAGAACACCTCAAAGAAGCTTTATCCACGGAGGATCTCCTCACACGGCGGGCTGCCGTTATCGGCATTGCCCACCTTCAAGCCCCCTGGGTCGTAAGAGAACTGGAACGTATTGCTGTGGAAGATGGTCAGTGGGTCGTACGAAACGCAGCCACACAGGCTTTAGAAAGCCTTCACCACATCTATTTATACCGGCCCGAAACTCCGCCCCATGAAACCCCTTGGCTGATTGCATTTGCCGCCAAATTAGGGCAAGGCATTATACCCGGCGAACCTGTAGAATCGCTACTTCAGCAAGCCTTGATTCAGGGAGACGATGACGAGAAATTGGCTGCAATGGCAATGATTCGCATGCAGCCCCGCCCCACGTACATCCAACCCCTGAAAACCCTTTTGCATCATACCAACCCCGAAGTGCGTCACACAGCCCACTATACCTTGTGGGTGCTTTCCCTCTCCGAACCCACAGCAACTATGGACTAGGTTTTTTGCAAGGCTTTCCTTAGTGCTTGATCCACCTTTTCGGGGTCTTGACCAAGGATGGCAACGAGTTTTTGCTCGTTATCCCAACCCGCGACAATCTCTAAATCAGTCCTCTTCACCCCCAAGATTCCACTCAAGAATGCCAAGAGAGCGTTATTTAGTTGATCAAATTGAGTGGCTGGAGCGTTTAGGGCTATAACCACGATTCCATCGTTGGTGATACGTTCAATGCTATCCCGATTCGCACCACCCCTTACCAACAGGGTAAGCGCAGCACCGCGTTTGGGCTGAGAAAAACGAGGGAGGCCCTTCTTTTCCATGCAGATCACCTAAAAAGATTGAGTACAGCAATGAGCACCCATTCAACCACCTGAATAAGAATAATCAGGACAATGGGGCTAAAGTCAATCATCTGCACCGGAGGAACAACGCGGCGAATTGGCGCCAGTAAAGGTTCTACAATGCGATCAAGCGCAGACCGGACTGGATGGAAAGGGGAAAGAAAATAAGAAAGCACAACATCCACGATGATCACAATAACCAGAAGCGTGGAAAGAGCCTGGATTAACTGGATTAGAAACCAAATCATCACTTAAACCTCTCGCAATGTGGTTTTACTCAGGCCGTGGGCCTAAAATTGCCTGTCCAATTCGCACCATCGTTGCCCCTTCCTCAATCGCCAACGGAAAATCTGCGCTGGTTCCCATCGAAATCTCATTCCAAGATACCCCTGGAAATGCCCGAGCCAGAAAATCACGCAGTCGTCGTGAATGGGCAAAATACCGCCGGGCCTGGTCAGCATCTTCGGTTAAAGGGGGCATGGTCATAATACCTTGGATAATAAGATGAGGGCAGGTGACTAAAATCTGTTCAATCTCTGGTAATAACTCTGCCCAAGAATCGGGGTCTTCAGCTCTCCACCCTGATTTGCTCTCTTCTCCCCCAACATTAAATTCAAGCAAAACCGGTAATCGCCGCCCCTGTTCAGACAAAACTCGCTCTAATTTCTGAGCCAAGCGCAGACTATCCAGCGCTTGAAACCAATCAAAATATTGAGCAACAAATTTGGCTTTCCGGCTCTGCAAATGGCCGATCATGTGCCATTCAAGAGAATAATCCCGCAAGGCTTCTATCTTAGGAAGGGCTTCTTCTGGATAGTTCTCACCCAAAGTTCTTGCCCCGGCTTCCACCACTGCACGAATTGATTCAATTGGTTGACCTTTAGTAACAACAATCAACCGAATTTGTGAGGGATCACGACCGCTTCTAACAGCGGCTTGGTGAATTTGCTCTAAAATCCTGAAATAGTTCTCACGTATGATCCTTGCCTCTAAAGCCATCTCCAATGCCTCCTTCAGGATTTTAGCGCAATCAATGCGCCAAAGCGACCGGTTTGGCCTGCTTCTCCACGATGGGAGTACCAATGGTGTATATCACAGGCCGTACATAAACCCGCAATTTCCACCTGGGTGACTCCGGCTCTTCTCAGCCACAATACATTTGCCTGCCACAAGTCGAAATACGTTCGTCCATCACGTTGAATCAGCACGGTTTCCGAGTCCTCTCGAAAGGTCTGCCATACACCTTCAATGACCTCAGGCCCAACCACATAATGATCTGGCCCAATCGAAGGTCCAATGGCAGCCAGGATATTTGCCGGAACGCTACCATATTCTGACTGCATAACCTCTATGGCTTTGAATGTAACCGCGGCGAGTGTGCCTTTCCAGCCGGCATGCACTAATCCGACCACGTTTTTTTGAGGATCATACAAGAAGATCGGAACGCAGTCAGCAAAACGCATAAATAAGGTCACGTCTGGATTTTGGGTCAGAATCGCATCGGCTCGGGAATGGGGCATTTCCAAGGGACGTGGACGATCCGTGCACATCACGATATCGCTATGCACTTGCCAAACATCAAAAATTGTTTCAACCCTGCGATTGACCACTTCAAAGATACGCCGCCGGTTTTCGATGATATTTTCACGGGTATCTCCAAGATTCCCACCCAGGTTAAGGCTAGCCCACGGCGCTGGACTAACGCCGCCCAGGCGGGTGAATACCCCATGAACAACCGCAGGTGGAAAAATATCGAACTGATAATAGACTAGACCATTCTGATGAACGAATCCCATCTTCTTATCCACCCTGCGCTGAGATGGACTCGCGTTGCCTGAGTTGAGCCACAAGCCTCTTCTTCCCTTGCAAAATGGCTTGCGTCTCGCGCATATTCTCTTCAATGAGGGGATAAAGATACCACATCGTCATCCAACCAAACAAAAACCCGGTGATCGTGCGCAACAAAGGGGTGCTCTCACGCACGAGCGACCATTGGGAGAGGAAGGGAATCAAACCCGGTAATTGTGAAACCCCATCTAGGGCAATAGGCGCTAAACCAAACAGCACCCAAAGATACCAGGGAAGGCGCTTCCATCGCCTCCCGGTGAGTCCAAATACCAAACCAAAGAGCAGCATCGAGCCGTAAATCGCCACGTCACGCTGGCAAAGCGCCACCTTGAATCCCAGTGCTCCGGCTCCATATCCTAACGACTCACCCCCAGTCAGGGCTCGCGCCCGCGCTAAATTCAGGCCACTGGTTCCTGTGATCGCTTCGTACGAAGCCACATTGTCTAAATGAGCCACTTCACGTGGATAATAAGGCTGTAAACCAAAAAAGAACCAAGAGCGAAAAGCCAGTTGATGACACAAGGGACTGTAAACAGCATAAATGGCACCGGCTAACCGATTCCAGCCCAGCCTAAGAGATAAGGGCGCAAGAAACGGGATGCCGACATATAAGAGCAGGAAAAAATTGAAAACAGCAAGGTAGTGACGACTCAGCCAGAGCGAGAGAGCATCGGCAGCACTCCACTTGGTTTGCTTGTCTTCCCGGCTTCGCTCTTCTTTCCCTTCAAGCCGACGTAGTTGAGACTGACGATCGCGGGCTGCACCAAGCGCAACCTCAAGAGATTGACGATTAATAGGGGGACGCAATCGGTAAGGGCCGATCTCCACTATCGGGTATACCTCCCCCATCAGAGAGCGCAAACCCTCGTTATCATCCACATGGACCACCACGATTTGTAGGTCAAACGTCGTCCTAAAGCCCTCCAATATCTCCTGGACCTCATCGCACAAAGGACAGGATGACGTACGATACACGGTAACAATTATCATGGTTTAACTCCTAACACCTCTAAACCAGTGCTCAACATATCCGGTGTCAACACCCCTACGTGATCTGCCGCTAATTTTCCTTCCGAGTTCACGAAAAAACTAGTGGGAAAGCCCACAATCCGATAGCGTTCGGCGACCTCACCCTTCGAATCCAAGAGAACAGGAAAGGTCAGCCCTATGGCGTGGGTAAAAGATAAGACGTGTGAAGATGACTCGGCGTAATTAATCCCCATGATGAATATTCTACCCTCTAAACCTTCGTATACCTGTTGAAGCGAGGGCATTTCCTCGCGGCAAGGTTCGCACCAAGAAGTCCAAAAGTTCAAAATTAGCGGACGTTCTCTAAAATCTATAAGGCTTGTAGTCGTACCATCTAAGGAGGTTAATTTAAAATCCGGAACGGAGTAACCCACCTCGATTCTGTCAGATGCAAACAGAGAAACGGGGCGAATTAAAATCACACCTCCAAACCCCATTCCTAAGATTAACCCCATGCCTATCACCAACCATCGCCGTGAAGAAACGAAGCGCCTCACAGATTACAACCCCAAATCCACAAAAAAGCCAAATTGCGCCAGTTGGTTAAATATCCCAAGAAAAAGCAAGATCCCCACACCAACCATCACCACCCCTGTGGCAATTTCAATATAGTGCATCACCTTTCGGTAACGGCGTAAGATGGCAACCACCCATCCAATACCCAACGCAGCCCCCAGAAACGGAATGGCTAATCCAAGTGAATACATTGCTAATAGAAACAACCCATTTACGACCGATCCCTGATTGATGGCCAGGGTCAAAATCATCCCCAGAACAGGGCCAATGCACGGTGACCATCCGGCAGAAAACGAAATTCCCAGAAAAGCAGATGAAAGCAGACTTCGTCGTTGATCGAGCGGTGTCCGCGGACGGAGATCATATTCAAGCCATTGAATGCGCAGTAGGCCGGTCATATGTAAACCCAGCAATATCACAATAATTCCCCCTAAGCGAGCAATCCAAGCCCGCAAATCATACAACAAACTTCCTACCGCGGAAAGTGCCAACCCCAGAGTAAGAAACACCAAACTGAACCCGATAACAAAAGCCAGTCCGTGTAAAAATGTCTCCCAACGATTAGGCACACCTTCTTGCTGTATCCTCGCAACCGAGCGCCCGCTGAGATAGCCCACATAGGCCGGGATAAGACCAAATACACAGGGAGATAGGAACGAAGCCAATCCGGCCAAGAACGCTAAACCTGCACTCACCTCTGTCATCGAACACCTCAAAAAACCGTTTGATCTCTAAGCCTCAATAACCTCAACAATCGTCCCCCCAGGCATACTAACGGTTACATCGCCCGGGTCATACGGGACAATCGGTTTTGTCCAGCGAAAGACAAACTTAGCATCCTCTGGTGCGCAATTCACACACCCGTGAGAGCGTGGGGTGCCAAAATCATTGTGCCAGAACGTAGAATGAATAGCCACACCTTCACCGGTAAACAGCGACGTCCACGCCACACCCGGTAGATCATACCCGGTGCCGGTTTGCCCTCCACTCATGTGGATTGAAATAGCCTTGCGCCAAATGGGATGTGGCCCTAATGGCGTACCCCATTTTTCAACCAAATTTCCTGATGCATCCCATTTGGCACCAGAAGAAATTTGGCAAGCATAAACCTCAGTCTTGCCCTCATAACAATAAAGCATCTGACGCGTCGGCGTTACATCTACCACAATGCGTTTGTCTTCAACTTCGGGGCTGATCGGGGTTAATTCCTCCGCCGTTAAGGGACGGAATGCTTCCGCCGCAGCCCAGAAGATATCACCAGGTCCATAACGTTCGTTAATGCGATAGAGGACTTGACCTTGTGAATTTGTTGTAATACCGTCCACCCACAAGATTTGGCTGTAATATAAGCGTGGGACAAGTCCATGCTCCACAACATACTTTAACCAAGGGGAAACAGGTTCGCGATTCTCGAGGAAAATCTGGACATGGGGAACGGTAACTTCAACCCACATCCCCTTACCCAGACTGGTTTGAGGCAACTCACTTACCGGTGTATTGGGTAAATTTCGCACCGGTTGAACACTTGGCGCATAAATGTACCCATCCGGCGTCTCGACCCAGCGGCGGCTTTGGCGTCCTGCCGGGACCTCACCCACCACTTCGCGCAGCCATACCACGACCGCATCTTCATAAAGCACACCAACAGAAGGACTGTCGGCCGAAGGTCGGGCGCGAATGTCTACTTTTCCAACGCAAATTCGCCCTAAGCGTTCTGCATCCGGCCAATTTGCGACCAACTGCTGCCACTCTATCCAAGGTCGCAAAGCCAGCGATCCCAGAGTTAACACCCCTAGCTTCAAGAAATCTCGCCGTGAGATTGGCTGATACCAGAAATTCATGCCCATAAAGATACCCCGGCTCAAAGGTTTTGTCAAACTTCCAGGGTTAAAACACGGTTAGAACTGTGCAAAAAGGCCTTCCTGCACCAATAATCGCACCTTTTCAATTTCTGGCCCCCACCAGGCATCCCCGGCCTGATAAGGCACGTATTCCCGCAGAAGGCTATATGCCTCTCGGGTTCCTTTACCCAACCGGGCATCCGGGTATTGACGCAGGCGAAGGTCAAGCGCTCTGGCCGCAGTATAAAGTTCAATGGCAATCACATGGGCTGTGTTGAGAACGATTTGCCGCGCATGTCGAGCAGCCGTTGTGGCATTGGCATTATGATCTTCCTGTTCACCCGAAGTTGGGAGTGAGTGCACACTATCCGGATGGGCTAAAGTTTGATTTTCCAGCACTAAAGAGGCGGCTGTATACTGCGGCATCATCAACCCTGAATTCAACCCTGCCGCATCTGGTAAATCCACCAGCATCGGAGGAAGCCCTCCATTGAGTTTCCCATCGGTCAACCGAAAGATCCTCCGCTCGGAAATCGCTGCGACTTCGGCCATCGCAATGCCCAGAAAGTCCATCGCCATACCCACCGGTTCCCCGTGAAAGTTACCCCCTGAAAGGACAGTCCCACCTTCAAAGAGAAGTGGATTATCCGTAGCGGCATTTATCTCACGCTCAATGATCCGAGAGACAAACTCAAAGGTATCCCACGCTGTCCCTTGCACTTGCGGGGCACAGCGGAGTGAATAAGCATCTTGAACTCGTTGCGCACGCCCTACAAGCGTGGATCCTGCAGTTAAATGACGGATGTGCTCGGCCACTCTCTCCTGCCCCGGATGTCCACGTGCCGCTTGAATCCTGGCATCAAAGGCCTCAATACATCCCATAATGGCTTCCAGACTCATGGCAAGCGCCACCTCAACCGTACGCAACAATTTCTCGGCATCGTAGAGGGTTAACGCAGCAATAGCGGCCGAAAAGGTAGCACCGTTATTGATCGCTAACCCCTCTTTTGCTCCCAACACTAAGCGCTCTAATCCTGCAGCCTGCATGGCATCCTTGCCTCGCATCACCTCGCCATTGAAACGTGCCCACCCCGATTCTTCTGCACGATCTTCGGCGTCAGTAGTAAACACCAACGCCAGATGGGACAGCAATGCGAGATCCCCCGATGATCCCAACGAACCCTGTTCAGGCACAATGGGAACAACATTGCGATTTAACATTTCCAAAAGAGTCTGCACGACCTCAATCCGAACCCCAGAATGACCACGCGTTAATGTGTTCGCCCGGATTAACATCGCCGCACGCACAATGTCATCTGGGAATGGAGTTCCCGTCGCCACAGCATGGCTGAGAATAAGATTGCGACTTAGACGATCCCTGGCCTCAGGCTTAATGCGCTGCTCGGCAAAGATTCCAAAACCTGTGTTAATCCCATAAACCGGTTTATCCTCCCGTAGGATCTGCTCCAGCCAACTGCGAGACCGCAAAATGGCTTCCCTCCCCGCTGTTGAAAGCGAGACCGGTTCATTGCGACGCGCTACGGCTTCCACATCGGGAATTGTCAAATGGTGACCATCAATTTCGATCATGCTGACCTCAACTCAGAAGAAAGTGTCCTGCCAAAACAGCCACAGCCGGTACGGTGAGGTTATCCACATCCGGTAAGGGTAAGGACTCAATCACTGTTGCTAATAAGGCAATGACGAACAACGGACCGAACAACTCTGAAAACGATGAATTTATGGTACCTCCAAGGATAAAGATGCCCCAAACGAGTGCGGCCATCCCCCACCCACCGAATAACATGGCGAGTGAACCGGCGATGGTTTTGGTCCGCGACCAGGGTAACGAAAAACTGGGCACACGTTTGCCAATGAGATCTGCCAGCCCATCTCCGCCACAAAGAAGCATAAGGGCGACCAATCCGATGGGCGTATCATACCAGTAAAGAATTGTTAACAGAACGAACACAATCCCATAAAAAAGCGGGCCGCGCAAGATTTCACGTGCCAATCCATGCCGGGTCATGGCGACTACCGCCGCTTCATCTCTGAGCAACCCTAGCCCAACCAAAAGAAACTGAACCGTGATCCCCAGAGGGATCAAAGCCGCCCAAAAGCGAGATGAATACGACTCCGGATATAACAGCCAACATAAAACAAAAATTGGACCGGTGCCAATATGAATGATTTTTCGACTTACCGGTCCACTCACCCAACCCCGTGCCGCTATATAAGTATTCACTCTCAACCACGCCAATGCCAACAAAAGGGTAATTATGAAAGCCCAAAAACTGCTATGGAGCATAATTTGCCGCTGATATAATGACTAAAATCGGTAGCGACGACTCTCTTCCCGCGCCAGTTCGCGTTCTTCATCGCGTTTGGCAATTTCATGGCGTTTATCATAAAGTTTCTTGCCCTTGGCGATGGCAATTTCCACTTTTGCAAGACCGTCCTTAAGGTACATTTGAACCGGGACAATAGTAACCCCTTTTTGACGTACAGCGTTCCAGAGTTCCAGGATCTCACGCCGATGGAGGAGCAACCGCCGTGGTCGTTTAGGATCATGATTAAAACGACTGGCTTTATCATAGGGAGCGATGTGGGCATTGATCAACCAGGCTTCGCGCCCATCCACCTGCACATAAGAATCGGTTAAGTTAACCTGCCCGGCACGCACGGATTTGATCTCGCTCCCCTGTAAGGCAATTCCCGCCTCGTAGCGCTCCAGCAAGAAGTATTCAAACTTTGCTTTTCGGTTGGTTGCAACAATCTTGATGCTCATACCTGCATTTTAACACATCTAACCCCAGCGAATGATCACCCAGCCCATCAAAAAGCGTGCTCCGGCCAAGACCAAAAGCGCTAGAGATAACCCCAACCATTGACCGATCAATGGGCCTGCTAAAGAGCCGATTAACGCCCCGGCATTAGCGACCACATTGAACCAGGCCAACGAAGGCCCTCGCACTTCTTCCGGCACGCGTTCAAGCAAATAATTAAACAAAGCCCCACCAGCCAATGACCAGGCGGCCCCTCCAATGAGATTAGCCAATAGATAAACTCCCGGCGAATGTGCAATGCTTAGTAGCGCCGGAAACCCACTCAAGAGCACCAAACCAAGCCCGGTAGTACCACGGTTGCCTAAAACCCGGGTAATTCGCACGAGTTGCGTCGAACCCACAAACACACTTAAGAAGAAAAGCGCATTCCCCAGGCTAATATATTGGTCCGAAATTCCCAGCACCTTAACGGTATAAATCGGAAAGAGCGGGATGGGCAAATATTGGGCTAGATGAAATCCCAACATAATCAACAAGATATGACGAAATGGGGTACGAAGAATCTCAAAATGGAATACCTGCTTGTAATCGGCAATGATCCCCAACAAAGTGGCTACCAACGGACGGGGGTTCTCTCTCGCTGCTCTATACCTTTCCTTCGTTACCACGCGCACAAGATACAAATGCACGGTGCTCATTGCCGCCCCGATGACCCCGATCAGAAAAACCCAGACGTACCCAGTTGGAAAAGGGGAAACATTCAGAATGTAACCACAAATCAGCGATGACACTATAGTGGCCACGGCAAAAGCCGCATTTCGCATCCCTGCTACCCATGCCCGCCAATCTGCCGGAACGGTTTCTGCAAATAAGGCATTAAAACTGACCGAAAGTGCGGCCCCAGGGATATAAAAGAAAAAGATTAACCCGATCAACACAAAGGGCTGTATTGAGGTTGCCCCCCAGAGCGGCAGTATAACAAGGAACAAATACAACAACCGATGTGCGATTGCCGTGCGAACAACTACCGAGTGCACATGACGTTGTTCAAGCCACGCCCCTGCCGGTAGGGCGAAAAGCAGACTCATAAGGGCCGGCGCCGCATTGATCCAGCCAATCTGTTCCGTCGTAGCCCCAACCCGAGCCGCATAAATGGTGAGAAACGAGAGTGAACTCCCATTTAAAACACCAAACCAAGCAATATCGGCAATCAGGTGAAGAAAATTACCCCGGTATTCCACGGGAAACATACCCAAATTCAGCCGGCGAAACATGGACAGACGACCCCTCATGACCTTACCCGCTTCCGTAAAAATCAACCGTTCAATTCTACTCGTTCTTCGAGGACTTTACACCTTTCCCAAGCACCTTACATTTCTCTAAATCATTGGGATTATAATGACCTCAGCATCCAAAGATGGTCAAAAATCACAGGGAGGTAATCGTCATGAGTGAAGTGGCATTAGCATTAGGGGGCGGAGGGGTTAAGGGAATCGCTCACTTGGGCGTCATCCATCGGTTAGAGCAGGAAGGGATCAAAATCAAGGCTATCGCCGGCACCAGCGCCGGGGGAGTCGTGGGCGCTTTATATGCCGCTGGTTATTCCGTCACCCAATTGATCGAAGCCCTTGCCGACCTGAATCGAATTAATTACTTTGCACGCCGCCCTCAAGATGGCCCATCACTATTGGGCTTGGGGCAGGTTGCACCTTTCCTAGAGCGATTCCTGGCAGGTTTGACGTTTGATCGGTTGCTTATTCCCTTTGCTTGTACCGCAGTTGATCTCAACACCAAACAAGAATACGTACTGAACCGCGGTTCGGTTCTAGATGCTGTGTTGGCTACGATCGCTATTCCTGGCATCTTCCCGGCCCAAAAAATTGGGCAGGCCGAACTTGTAGATGGAGGTGTGCTCGATCCGGTACCAGTTGCCGTAGCCCGCTGGTTGGCCCCCAAACTCCCCATCATTGCCGTGTGCCTTTCACCGGTTCCGGAGAAATGGCAGGAGTTACCCGATTTCAACCCCATCCCCACCCCCCCACTCCCTCCCCCTCTCTTGAGCCAAATCTCCAACCTGCGTCTCAGTCAAGCCTTTCGCATCTACATTCAAGCCATTGATATTACTTCACGCATGTTAGCCGAACTTCGCATGCAAGTTGAAAAACCTGATGTGATCTTACGCCCTGAAGTCAATCAATTTGGAATTTTGGACAAAGTAGAACCAAGTATTTTGTTCAAGGCAGGTGAGGAAGCCGTAGAACAAGCACTTGATGCTATTCATCATGTGTTATCCTGGCCGCACGGTTTGCTACGTCGCTTCCAAAGCCCGCCCCCTCCGGAGATCATTCATCCACTAGAAGAGTAGTGTCACGATGCGAGACTTACGACAGTATGCCCGACAAACCACTTTTCGCTTGATCCTTGGGGGGCTACTCATCTTATTCCTCGTTGGCTTGGGCCTAATCGCCTGGCGCTATGGACTTTCTGCCGCCAGTTTAGGCTTGTTGTGTCTGCTCATAGGATTAATGCCGATAGGAATGGTTATACTGACTCTTGCAATCTGGGATTGGATTGTAAAACATGGTCGCGCTTGAACACGCTCACCTTTATCCGTTTGAAAATCGAGTCCTTAAAGTCTTTCCACCCCAGTCCGATGATCACTTTGCCACACCCTTGTTAGTTCTCCATGGTTGGACCGGGGATGAGCACTCCATGGATATTTTCATCCGCCGCCTACCTGCCACTCGCTGGATATTAGCACCCCGCGCTCCCTTCCCAGCAGAACCGGGAGGATACGCCTGGGTTCCACCCACTCCCGAAAGACCCGCCCCCTGGGAAATATTCGTCCAATCCGCCTTGAAATTAAAAAATGACCTGGAAAACTGGCTGGCGCACTTATCTCTTTCCAAAGTACCAATAGACATTATGGGCTTCAGTCAGGGGGCAGCAATGGCCCTTACATTCACCATTTTGTTCCCTGAGCATGTCAATCGGTTGATCATTCTTTCCGGCTTCCTACCTCGAGGCGGGACAAAAGCTCTCCGCCCGGGCTTGCTCTCCGGAAAGCCTGTTTTTATCGCGCATGGCTATGAGGATGACATCGTCCCTTTCGAGCGAGCCCGAGAGTGTCTGGAATGGCTCGAAATCGCCGGGGCAAATATCCAGGCTTGCCTAGACCATGTTGGGCACCGTGTCAGCGCCAACTGCCTACAAGCCATGCGCGAGTTCTTAGATACCAACACTCCTAAAATTACAAGCGATAATGGCTAACGCCCCTGTAAAAAGGCGAAAATTCCCAGCAGAATCCCCACCGAGAGTAAAATCACAATGACCAAACCCGCCGGAACCCCTACAGAGCTACCCGAAGCGCTAGCATCCGTGAAGGTTGGAACTACCAATGAGGGAGCCGGGGTAAACGTTGGCAGACGGGTAGGTTGGGGGGTAAATACAAACTGGGCCGCCAGAGTAGGATCAATGGTCGGTGTAGTCTGCGGGGTAACTGTGGGAGGCGGTTCAACCACCGGCAATTCAAATCCCGGTGTCACATCCACCCGCGGGGCATAGACCCACCCCACACCTCCCGGAACCCCTGGATATTCGATCATGATCCATTCCCCGCCCGGCGAGCGTCCTTTGGCGGGCACCTTTTGCCCCAATAATAGGACCCCGATCCGAGGGTAAACGCCTCCTGGGCCTGAACGCACATTGACAAAATCTTCACCTAAACCGGGTTTGACCGTAACCATGGGGCCGCTCGGCGTACTGGTCACGGTCGGAATATCCACCGTAGGAATTTGCGCCCGCACGCTCAAACCGGAAAAAGCGGGTTGAAAAAACATCATTCCTGCAACAATCAGGGTTATCAGCGCCCAAAAATGTTTTACTCTCATGTAATTCCTCTTCTAACCTTACTCCAATTAATCTGTGTCCGATTATAATCAATTCGATTATGGAACAGCGGGTTTACTACGGAGAAATTACCCCTCAAGACATCGCCGAAGCCTTGAGAATACGCTTTGATCGGGGTGGTTTTCGCGTTCTTCAGATTGGCGATGGGCCCAAAATCGCATTACAAATCACCACTCGTGAAGGTCTGCAATCGGGAGGCCGGACGGCTATCGGTGTTACCCTTGAAAGCGTCACCAAGGGAGTGATCGTTCAGGTGGGCAAACAGGCCTTATGGGATGTGGCGGCAAGTTTGGGAGTTACAGTGCTCAGCCTACTACGCAATCCCTGGCGATTGCTAGAACGTATAGATGATCTGGCGCAAGATATCGAATCTCTGCAATTAACACAAGAAATCTGGGAAACCATTGAAGCCATTGCCCGACTTCACCATGCCAGTGAGCAGATAAGCCAAGCCCTCAGTCGTCTCACATGCGAATACTGTCGAACGCCTAATCCACCTGATAACACCCACTGCGTAGCCTGTGGCGCTCCCCTGCCGGCGACCTTCTCACCCACATGACTCATATTGTGGGGCTGGCTATCCTCTCCCCTAAGCAGCCGTATGCCTTTAACATGAAGCAGGTTTGAGTAGCGCATTCTGGGTCTAGACCAAATTACGCCACGCCCGACCATCTTGACGGATAAAATCATCCGCCCCCGGCGGTCCCCATGTTCCCGACTCATAAACGGGGAGATTGCGCACCGGGTATTCTTGCCATGCCTTTAGTATCTCGGAAGTAAACGCCCATTGCGCCAGCACCTCATCGGAACGGGTGAACAATGTCGCATCCCCTAAGAGGGCATCTAAAAGCAATCGCTCGTAGGCTTCCGGGGGTTGCACTCCAAATGTCTCTTGATAACTGAATTCCAATTTAACCGGCGTGATTTGGTTGACCGGCCCCGGCGCCTTTGCACCGAACTCCAGTGCAATGCCCTCGTTAGGTTGAAGGCGCAGCACCAGCGCATTTGGGGCTTCGCCGGCAACGTTATGCCAGTTAAACAGCGAAAGTGGCATTTGGCGGAATTGAATCACAATCTCTGTGCACCGCACCGGAAGGCGTTTACCCGAACGAAGGTAAAACGGCACACCTGCCCATCGCCAGTTATCTACGAAAAGGCGTACCGCTAAGTACGTTTCCGTGATCGAATTCGCGGGCACCCCCGGCTCATCTTTGTAGCCCGGCACACGCTGACCCTCAATAAACCCAGAGACATACTGTGCCCGAAATGTATTCGCCAACGCCTCTTTGCCACGTAAAGGGCGCAAGGCTTTCAGCACCTTAACTTTTTCATCCCGCACCGCGTCGGCATTGAATGCCCATGGGGCTTCCATGGCGGTCAAGGTCAATAACTGCAATAAATGATTTTGAAACATATCACGGATCACACCAGCCCGGTCATAGTAGCCGGCACGGGTGCCAATACCATCTGTTTCAGCAACAGTGATTTGGACATGATCCACATACTTGTGATTCCATAGCGGCTCAAAAATGGCATTGGCAAAGCGCAACACCAGAATATTTTGGACTGTTTCTTTTCCCAAATAATGGTCAATTCGATAAACCTGTTTCTCGGAGAAAACGTTATGTACCTCGGCTTCCAGTGCCTGCGCCGACTCGAGATCATTGCCATAAGGCTTTTCAATGACAATTCGTGTCCAACCATTACCCCGTTTGTTCAAGCGTGCTTCACCAATGCGCCGGACAATAGTCACATATTCTTCAGGAGGCGTAGCCAAGTAATATAAAACATGATCTATTCGCAACGATTTAAGAAGCGATGCCAAACGTTGATATCCTTCGAGATCTTCGAACGTCGAGCGAATATAATAAGCATTTGCCAATAAACGCTCTAATGCCGGTTGGCTAATCGGTTGGGTGCGCGCATGAGAGACAACCGCCTCCCGCAGTGTTTCGCGCAAAAATTCATCCGACCAATCCCGGCGGGCAAAACCAAGGATATATAACGGCTGAGGCAAACGGCCACTTAAAGCCAGTTCATAAAGCGCCGGGATTAACTTCCGTCGGGTTAGGTCACCGGTCACGCCGAAAACGACAAAAGCAATGGCTCCGCTGGCAGGCTCTTCATTGCGCGCAGGTGTCATGATTACCTCCAAAACATTACGTGTCTCATCCGCAGAAAATCATCGGGCTGTTATAATGAAATTAACTATATAATCCCAAATTATAGTGCAAAGATTGACAATGTCGAGCCACATTCACCACTCTATTACCGATGTACCCGGAATCCTAGTAGGTCACGCTCATGACGAAGAAGCATTGACCGGATGCACCGTCATTCTCTGCCCCAAAGGGGCAACCGCAGGAGTTGACCAACGCGGTGGCGCGCCGGGCACGCGCGAAACAGATTTACTCCGTCCAGTGCATTTGGTAGAAAAAGTACATGCTATTGTGCTGGCGGGAGGTTCAGCATTTGGCTTAGACGCTGCCGGCGGCGTGATGCGCTACCTGGAAGAACGCCAAATCGGTTTTGATGTTGGTGTTACCCGCGTCCCTATCGTTCCCGCAGCCATCCTCTTTGATTTGGATGTGGGCAACCCCAAAGTCCGCCCGGATGTGGCCATGGGATACCAAGCCTGCCTGAATGCTACAACCCCGAATGCAGCCCAAGGGAACGTAGGGGCTGGTATGGGTGCTACAGTTGGAAAAATTTTGGGCATACAGCAAGCCATGAAATCAGGCTTAGGCACCGCTAGCATCGAAATAGGCAATAGAGTTATCGTTGGTGCTATCGTAGCGGTTAACGCTTTAGGTGATGTAATTAATCCCACCAACGGTCAAATTCTTGCCGGCGCCCGCCCGCTTTATTTAGGCCCTAAGCGTATCGGGGAAACCGAAAAGTTTGCCAACACGCTGCACGTGATGCGTAGCCTGGTTGGTCGCACTGCCTTCCGATTCGCAACGCGGCAGAACACCGTTATCGGCGTTGTTGCCACCAATGCACGTTTAAACAAAGAGCAGATTACCCGGGTGGCTCAAATGGCTCAGGATGGCTTAGCTCAAACCATCCGGCCAGCTCATACTATGCTGGATGGGGATACGATTTTTGCCCTTGCCACCGGGGAGCGCAATGCCGATGTTAATATTGTGGGTGCCTTTGCCGCCCAAGTTGTGGCAGAAGCCATCTTAAACGCGGTGCGATATGCCGTGCCAGCTGCGGGATTACCCTCCGCATCATCCCTTCTAGCGTAAGAGGGCGTCTTATGGAGATTTATCAGCCCCACCCTGAACTTCATCCGCTAATTGCTCAGCGCCGTTCATCACGACTGATGGACTCACAGCGTCCAATCGAACCCTGGAAGGTTCAATTACTGCTGGATGCCGCGCGTTCTGCTCCCTCCAGCAATAATTTGCAGCCATGGCGCTATCTTATCTTCGACGAGCGAAATTCAGAAGCGCTCAATAAGGCACGCGAATGCTTGACCCCAGGAAACCAGAAATGGGCTAACCGCGCCCCGTTATTAATCCTCGCAGTTGCCGAGGAAATTCGCCCTGATGGCCGCCCAAACCCTAAAGCATTCCACGATTTGGGCATGGCGAACGAAAATCTTATCCTACAGGCCATTGCACTGGGCTTAAATATTCGCCCTATGGGGGGATTTGATGCTGAAAAAGCACGCAGTTATTTCAACATACCACGGGGTTACACCCCTGTGGTTATGTTGGCCGTGGGGTATCCCGCCGAAGATACAGATGGATTCCCTGCGGATATCCTGGAAAAGGAACTTTCCCCCCGCCTGCGTCTGCCGCTTTCTTCTATCGCATTCCTCGCCACATGGGATACCCCGTATCCCGCCTCAGAATTTACCGCCACAACGCATCCTATTCCCCCTGCCTCTCCATCCAATTGAAGGGATAACCGTATGGCAATTTTCACCACGCTCATTTCTCCGCAGGATGTGCTATCCAACCTACACCGCCAAGATTGGGTTATTGTAGACTGTCGCTTTGACCTGATGCAACCCGAATGGGGATTTCTCTCTTATCAAGAAGGTCACATTCCTAAGGCGGTATATGCCGATTTGGATCGTGACCTCTCAGGCCCTCGCACTCCCCTGACCGGACGACATCCTTTGCCAGACCCAGAAGTATTTTGCCAACGACTGAGCCGGTGGGGCATTGACCATACCAAACAAGTGGTGGTTTATGATACGGTTGGAGGGGCTTTTGCCGCTCGACTGTGGTGGATGCTACGGCTCTTTAACCACAAAGCGGTAGCTGTGCTAAATGGTGGCTTCGATCATTGGGTGCGTCAAGGGTATCCGGTTGAAAAGGATATTCACACGCCCCCACCCACCATATTTCATGCGCAACCCAACTGGGATTTGATGGTGACCACCTTCGAGATTGAACAACATCTCAGGCGCCCTCGCTTCCTTCTTATTGATGCGCGAGCCCCCGAACGTTATCGCGGCGAAACCGAACCCATTGATCCGGTTGCCGGTCATATCCCCGGTGCTGTTAATCGCTTCCACCAGAACAACCTGAATCCAGATGGTACCTTCAAATCTCCGATGGCATTGCGAGAAGAATTCACTGCACTGCTTGGCAGTACACCCCCTGAGCAAGTAGTAGTTTACTGCGGTTCTGGAGTAACCTCATGCCACCACATACTGGCAATGGAAATTGCGGGTCTGCCTGGAGCTCGATTGTACGTTGGTTCGTGGAGCGAATGGATTCGCGATCCCAACCATCCCGTTGCCACCGGAACTGAATAAGCCCCGGAAGATAACCAGGGCTTATTCAGTTCTCGGAGCAAAACCGATCACACGCCGAAAACGCGATTCAACTGTTCCAGAGTGTCCTGCGGCGGGCGTAAGCGGTCTTGGCTAAGGCGGTTTAACGGCTCTTCCGGTAGATTGTAGGCATCAAACATCGTCGGTGCATCCGGATTCACATAGATAATCCCGGTGATCAGCCAATTATTCTGTTTCGCCTCTTCCAGAACCCGCAGGGCTGCAAAGAGATCGGTTGGATCATAATCGTGATCCAATTTCTTTAACATAATGGTCGAGCCGTCATGGAGTTGCACTTCGCGAACCGTCCCGGGCTCAAAATCCTCGATATAAATCTCTTCTCGCGGGGGCACAAAGGTAATATCGTGCAATGGCATTTCATGGTCTTTACCCCACGCATAAGAGTGAAGTGAATTTTCCTGATTGTGGAAAGTCACACAGGGGCTGATGATATCAATAACGGCAATACCGCGATGGCTAAATGCCGCCTTGAGGATCTCTTTGACCTGCTTGGGGTCACCTGCAAAAGAACGCGCGACAAAGGTCGCATTGGCAACCAGCGCTTCGAGGCAAATATCTACCGGCATATAAGGGTTAGTACCCTGGCGTTTGAGCGTTAACCCCTTCTCAGCAGTGGCGGAAAACTGTCCTTTGGTCAACCCGTAAACACCGTTATTTTCGACAATGTAAACCATGGGGAGATTGCGGCGCACCAGGTGTTTGAATTGCCCCATGCCAATGCTGGCAGTATCACCATCGCCGCTTACCCCAATTCCCTTCAATGAGGTATCGGCAAAAAGCGCCCCTAGTGCCAAAGAAGGCATCCGCCCATGCAAACCGTTAAAACCAAAAGATCGGTTCAGAAAGTAGGTGGGGCTTTTACTTGAACAACCGATACCACTAAACTTTACGACCTTTTCCGGTACAACGTCCAGTTCAAACATGGCGCTGATAATTTGATTGGCAATGGCGTTGTGCCCACATCCTTGACATAAAGTGCTGGGCAAACCACGATAATCCGAGCGGGTCAATCCAACTCGGTTAACCTGCACCTTTGGTGAAGATACCTCTTGAGTGATCATTGCAATCCCTCCATCACCGCAATCTGTTCCACTACCCAACGCGCCGTTAGGGGCAGACCGTCTACATGGGCTACCGAGCGCAACTTTGTGGCATATTCAGGATAACTCATCGCCAACAATTGGCGCATCTGTCCATCACGATTCAGTTCGACGACATAAAGACGCGAATGGCCCCGTAGAAACTCAGTTGTCTCATCGGTAAAGGGTAAAGCGCGCAACCGCAGGAAGTCGGTAGCCACCCCTTTTGCGGCCAGCAAATCACGCGCTTCTTGAATGGCCGGCTCTGTGGACCCGTAGGCAATTATTCCGATTTCCGCATTCGGGTGGCTCTGAATCACGGGCTTGGGCACCAGGTTACGTGCGTTTTCCATCTTTCGCGCGATCCGGTTCAGAACGCGTTCCCATACCTCAGGCTCTTCGCTGTAACGTGCAAACTCATCGTGGCCGGTACCGCGGGCGAAATAGGCGCTACGGGGATGAGTGTTGCCCGGCAACGTGCGATAAGGGATTCCGTCTCCATCTACGTCCAAATAGCGCCCCCATTGCCCTTGATGTTCATTCAAGAAACGCTCCAAATCCTCTTCCCAGAGGACTTTCCCGCGATCCATGGGCGCATCCGGGTATTCAAAGGGCTGGCCAATGTGCATATTCATACCCAGGTCAAGATCCGAGAGCACCAATACTGGCGCCTGTAATCGTTCGGCAATATCAAAGGCTCGCCATCCCATCTCAAAACATTCATTGACATTGCCAGGCAACAGAATCACATATTGGGTGTCACCATGCCCAAGAAAATAAGCAAAGGTCAAATCACCCTGCGCAGTGCGCGTGGGGAGACCAGTGCTCGGCCCAACCCGTTGGATATCCCAAATAACCACCGGTACCTCGGCGTAGTAGGCCAAACCCAAGTATTCTGCCATCAGACTGAAGCCAGGTCCCGAGGTTGAAGCCATTGCTCGCAACCCAGCCCAACCGGCTCCAATAGCCATCCCTGCCGCAGCCAGTTCGTCCTCAGCCTGAATAATGGCAAACGTGTGCTTGCCAGTAATCGGATCTTTGCGCAACTCAGGGGCATACTCACCTAACGCTTCGGCAAAAGATGAAGCCGGGGTAATCGGATACCAGGCAGCCAGTTGAAAACCTCCGTAAATAGCCCCTAACGCTCCCGCGGTATTCCCGTCAATTAGGATTCGATCCTCCGGGGCAGGCATAGGTTCCACCCAATAGGGATCACGCTTTTCCAGGTTAGCCGCCGCCCAATCCGCTGCCGCCTTGATGATGGCCCAATTCGAGTCAATGGCTTTTTGTTTACCTTTGAAGTGAACTGTCAACGCCCGTTGAACGGCCTTCAAATCAATATTCAGTATTTGCGCCACCACACCCACGTACACCATATTGGCGACGTAGTCCCGTAGATTAGCCGGTACGTCCGCTTGACGCACGATTTGCTTGACCGGCATCGGGTAAGCCACAATATCTTCACGTGGAATTGGCATCTTGATGCTGTCGTCATAAAAAAGAACCCCGCCAGGTACGAGATAATTGAGATCTTGCAAAAAGGTGGCGGGGTTCATAGCAACGATCACATCGTCCGTCTCTATCCGTCCTAGATAGCCCTTACGGCTGAGACGGATGGAATACCAGGTTGGCAAGCCCTGAATGTTGGAAGGGAAGATGTTCTTGCCCGAAACCGGGATCCCCATGGTAAATAGGGCGCGCAGTAAAATCCCATTCGCCGTTGCGCTTCCTGATCCATTGATCGTGGCTACGGTAATACAAAAATCATTAACGACGGTAGATCGAGTCTCTTGCTCTTTTAGGGGAGAAGAAATTTGAGGGGTCGTCATAGGTTACCTCGTCTGAAGAAACCTCACTCAAAGCGTTGGAATGGCATAGGTTTGCTCCGTTGATGAATCAAACCCATGTGCTCAATTAATGCTTCATAACCAGCCTGATAGTTTCGCTGGCAAACACTCTCCACCATCTTACGGTGGTAACTCCAAACCCGTTCTAAATATGCCAAATCGGCATACAGATCTAAACCCGAAGCCTCGTAGAGTTCCCAGTAGGCTTCTAAGATGCCTTCAACAAACGGGTTATTCAGCCGTCGGTAAATGGCGAGATGCAACTCGCGATGTTCTGGATGTGGAATCTGGATGGGATTGGTCTGAAGTTTTTGAAACGCGCGCTCGATCAATCGAGAGAGATTTTCACAATCCTCTTCGGTAAGACGGCTGGTGGCTTCAAACCAGTAAGCGGCTTCAATATGATTGCGCAAGTCTGAGAAGGCACTGAAATACTCAGGGTTAAGAGCAAGAGCATAAGCCAGACTCTGAACGACGGTAGGCCGAAATGAGTAGGGTAAACGACGAATGCCGGTGCGCGGCTTCACCTCTACCAGACCCAAAGCCCGTGCCACTTCTAGTTGTTCCCTCAATACCGAGACACTAACGCCGAGATGAGCACTCAACTCGGTCAAAGAGGGTAAGTGCTCACTTTCTTGACAGGCTTCCGTAGCCAGGTAACGCAGAAACTCTGAGAGGTGATGATTCGTTACACGTTCTAGAAGCACCGCACACCTCAATCGCTCAGATTAATCTGATTATTCATCACAATCAGTATAGCACGCCCCAAAAGTCCGCGTCAAGCCATCCTTGGGGTGATTCCTTGACAACTTGCTCCGAATCTTTATACTTACCCCAACGCAGACCCATAAGGAGACCAACCATGAAGTACGATTATCAGGAAACATCCCGCGATCTATTGACTCGGATTGATATCCACACACGCTACGGCAGTCGCGACATTGACCAGTGGATGCTCGAAGTTTTACCGCTGAAAAAGGGCGACCGCATCCTGGACGTGGGCTGTGGTGCCGGCAAGCAGTGTTTTGTTTTCTACAAGCATTTAGAGGGTAATGCCGAGATTATCGGCGGCGATGTCAACGAGGAACTTCTCGCCAAAGCCCGCCAAGAAAATCAAAGCCGCGGCACAAACATTCAGTTCTCTTACTTAGATTTCAACCGCACTTTCCCCTACCCAGATAACAACTTTGACGTGGTCTCGTGCTGTTTCGCCATCTACTACGCCGAGAACATCCCCTTTACGATTTCCGAAATGCACCGCGTCCTAAAACCCGGCGGACACCTCTTCACCACCGGACCCATGCCCAACAACAAACAACTTTTCTACGACATTATTCGAGAAGCCACCCAAAAGCCCATTCCCCCCATGCCCGGTAGTTCTCGTTATGCCTCAGAGATATACACCACCATACAGCGTCAGTTCTCCAAAGTTGAACTATTTATCTTCGAAAATCCTCTGACCTTCGAAACCGTTGAGCCTTTCCTTGAATACACACGGGCTTCACTCTCTGAGGATCGCCGCCTATGGAAAGGGCTTTTTGAGGGCAAAGACGATTTTCAGCGTGTCATGGACCAGATTGCTCAGGTTGCTACTCGCCGCTTGGAGCAAGAAGGCAAGTTGGTTATGACTAAAGTTGTGGGTGGAATTCTTGCCACGAAGTAGCGCCTATGGGACAAGACATGTATTTCTACGGTCGCCGGGTGTGCTTCATCGGTGCGCACCCTGATGATATCGAACTGGGCTGTGGTGCCCTTATTGCCCACATTGTGAATCAAACCGAGATCCTGTGTGTAACGCTCTCGGATAACCAAAAAAACCCTGAACTCAAGAATCTGGTTGAAGAGCACTACCGCAGTATGGCTGTGCTCGGAGTGCCTGAGGACCGCGTTATCCTAGGCCAGTTTGAAACCCGACGCTTTCCTCACGCCCGGCAGGAAATCCTAGAATACCTGATCCAAATCAACCGCACATTTCAGCCCGACCTGGTATTTGTGCACACCAAAGCCGATATTCATCAAGATCATGCCACTGTGACCGAAGAAGCCTTACGGGCTTTTCGGGGTACAACCGTGCTGGGCTTTGATGTCATTCGCTCGAGTTATGGCTTCTTTCCCAGTTTCTTGGTCGAAGTCACCGAAGAAGATGTCGAAAAGAAAATTGCGGCTTTGGCGGAATACAAGACGTACCAGAATCGCTACTACTTTGATCCCAAAATCACGCGGGCTACCCTGATCCGCAATGGTGCTATCTGTGAACGCCCATATGCGGAAGGGTTTGACATCCTGCGCATTGTGGGAGCATTTCGCTGCAGCAGCGCATGATGGCTTGCACAAAAAAACCACGCTGTTAAAAAGCGATTGCCCATTAGGGCAATCGCTTTTTAACCCCAGATCCGATACCTTTCAGGCCCGTTTAATCCCGATGAAAACGTCATCTCCCTCGATGCGAACGGGATAAACCGGGATATCCACCACCGCGGGCAAAGTGAGCGCTTTACCCGTGCGCAGGTCAAACCGCGCTCCATGGCGGGGACAGATAATTTGATGATCATCAATCTCGCCATCGCCAAGCGGACCCTCGTCGTGAGTGCAAACATCCCCAATTGCAAAAAGTGTCCCGGCTAAATTGATGATGACAATGGGCTCATCGTTGATCTCGAGGAAGAGACGTTCCCCCACCGGTATCTCCTCTCGTGTGGCTACTTTCAGGAAAACATACGCTTCCCCACTGCTCATCGCTCTCTAAAACTCCTCATCTCCAATTTTTATCTCTGACTGACCCAAACCGTATACTCCGGCTTTCAATACCTTCAGCGGCAATAGAGCGCACTTAATCCGGACCGGCCCTAATGCCTCAAGGCCTAAAAGATCTAGCATGTCTTGGCGTCCTAAACTCTTGACCTCATCAAGGTGTTTGCCAATGATCGCTTCCATCAATAAATCTGCCGCGGCCTGTGAAATCGCACAACCGTGACCACTAAAAGCCGCTTCGGTAATCGTGCCATCCTCGGCTACACGCAAATCAATGCGAATATGGTCGCCGCACAGTGGGTTTTCATCCTCATATGAAATATCATGCGGATCTAATTGGCCCCGATGATGAGGCGTTTTATACCGTTCGATGATCAGTTCGCGATAAAGGTCATCCATAAGAAATTTCAGATGCCCGCCTTTCAGCCGAAAATAGTTCGCACCTTTCGCACTGCCTCAACCAAACGCTCCACTTCGTCAAGTGTGTTATACAAATAAAACGAGGCTCGGGTGGTTGCCGTCACTCCTAATTTCTCATGTAATGGCATCGCACAATGGTGACCCGCACGCACGGCTATGCCCTCACGATCAAGGATCTGGGCCACATCGTGGGGATGCACGCCATCAATAGAAAATGAGACCACACCACCTCTATGTTCTGCCGGTGGGCCATAAACCTTCAATCCCGGAATAGTAGCCAGACGTTCAAGTGCATAAGCAACCAACTCACGTTCATGAGTGGCAATGGCTTCCATGCCCACATCTTCCAGGTAATCAATTGCGGCTGCAAAACCGACCGCCTCTGCAATCGCCGGTGTCCCGGCCTCAAATTTATAGGGAACTTCGTTGGGGACAAAAGACCTCAACTGAACTTTCTTGATCATGTCCCCGCCCCCCAGAAACGGCGGCATTTGTTCAAGCAGGTCTTCTCGAGCATACAGCACTCCAATACCGGTGGGGCCCAGCATCTTATGCGCCGAGAAGGCTAGAAAATCAACCCCTAACGCCTGCACATCTATGCGCATATGGGGTACGGATTGAGCACCATCCACCAGCACCAACGCCCCTACTTGGTGCGCAAGTTCTACCATTTGGGCTACCGGATTAATCGTGCCCAACACATTTGACATATGGGTGAACGCCACCAGTCGAGGGTTTTGGTCTAACAGCCGCTGATAGGTCGCTAGGTCGAGATAGCCATCTTCCGTTACTGGCACAAACTCCAAACGAAGTTCCTTTTCAACTGCCAAAATCTGCCAGGGGACGAGATTAGAGTGATGCTCCATCTCGGTAAGAACGATAAGATCGCCGGGGCGTAATTGGCTCCGTCCCCACGAATAGGCAACCAGGTTAATCGCTTCGGTGGTATTGCGGGTAAATACAATTTCCCGTGTCTTGCGGGCATTTATAAAACGAGCCACGCGCTGGCGTGCCGCTTCATACAGCGCAGTAGCCTCCTCACCTAATGTATGCACCCCACGATGAATATTGGCGTTTGACCAACGATAATATTTATCCATGGCTTCGATCACGGCGAGCGGCTTTTGGGCCGTCGCCGTGGAGTCCAGATATACCAATTTAACCCCCGGACGAACTTCCCGCTGAAGTATCGGAAAATCCGCCCGAACCTTTTCAACACTAATAACTTTTAAATGATCAGCCCGCATGTAAATATCACGCTCCATAACCATCTAGCCGGATTCATCCCTAAGGCTAATTCGAGCCCACCGGTTCGGCACGCGATGATGAACGCTTCTGAGGCACACGGATATGCGGCGAGTTGAGCGGGAACCACAAAATATGATCCGGTACCATCCAGCCGTCGGTTAGATAGACGTTAGTTCGAAACTGCACCGCAACCATTTTCGAGTCCACCTGCACCACGATTCCCTTCACCCAACCGCGTACCCGCTGGCCGTTCTTCTCATGGTCACAGTAGACTTCCACCACATCGCCTACATCGAAACCCTTTTCCGGCTCAGGTGGACGCATATAAGGTACACCTGCCATATCCACCTCCCAAACGTATGATTTTGGAACAAACATCATATTATTTTAGCACATAAATGAAATCGAACGCGCCTTAGCGAATACCTTAAATAATTCTAATGGGGTATATTCCCCGGGTTGCTCTGAAATCCCTACCAGAGCAACCCGGGGGAAACGCGTTGATGGCTAACCCTTAAAGTTCAACATCTTCCGTTGAATCGCCTCTTGAAAGCGCGCCCGTACGCCCTCAAACGGAATGCGCTGCATAATCGGGTCAAAGAATCCTTCAACGATTAACCGCTTAGCCTCCACATCGGGAATACCGCGGGTACGCAGATAAAAAATCTGCTCAGGATCAATTTTGCCCACAGTGGCCCCGTGCGTACAGCGCACATCATCTGCCAATATCTCCAGGCCGGGAATGGAGTCCGCCCGCGCCTGACGACTGAGCACCAGATTACGGTTGGCCTGGTAACCATCGGTCTTGAAGGCCCCTGGCGCAACGTAGATCATCCCTTGCCAAACGACCCGACTGCGATCAAGCAATGCTCCTTTGAATAGCAAATCACTGGTTGTATGGGGGGCCAGATGGTTCTGCTGGGAGTCATAATCGAGATGCTGATCGCCATCGGTGAAGTAAAACCCCGACATACGACCACTGCTACCTTCACCCACCAGATCCAACTCGGCAAAGTTCTTGGTTAAATGCCCCCCCATAGCACCAAAGACCCAGTCCACATTTCCCTGGCGGGCTACACGTACCCGCTCGTGGGTAAAGTTCCAGACATGCTCACCCCATGATTGCAGTTCTACGAACCTCAGGGAGGCGTCTTCACCCACATACACTTCAACCAACCCAGCATGGAGCGTTTGCCCACCGGTTTCGGTTGGTGAGGCATATTCGTGAACATATGTCACCGAAGCCCCTTCTTCTAACCATACGATGACATGGGAAATGTGTGCTAAACCTATCCCCGGCCCCCACAGCAGACTGTGAAGTGGTTGTTCAATGACAACCCCCTTTGGTACGTAGAGGAACACTCCAGTCTGCGCCAGTGCAGATGCCAACGCCGCAAACTTACCTTCTTCCGGGGAAACAATCTTCCCTAATCGGGTCTCTAATAGTTCTGCGTAATCCTGTTCCGCAGTGCGCAAATCGGTGAACACCACCCCTCGAGCACGCAGTTTTTCATCCAGAGTGGTTCGCGCTCCACCGGGCAATAGAATGACCTGACCCGCATGAGCCTCTCCAGCCAAAGGGCTTAGCAAACTTTCATCCAATGGGGCGAGATCGAGGTAGGCGTCCACTTCCGGCAGGCGAAAAAGATCGGCTTGAAGTCCACTGATATCGGTGCGCCGCCAAGCCTCATCTTTGGGATCGGGCATCGGCAGGGTTTCAAAGAGACTCCAAGCCCGATCACGGAAGGCTTGAATACCCTGGCTCAGGCCGGATACTCGCACCATGGATCGGTGAAAAGAAAAGGTCTTTACCGGCGCTTGTGATTCGCGCCGCCGACCTCGGATGACAATCTCAGGGGTTTCTTTTGTCATAGCCTCCGCATCCTCTTCTGTCCAGTGTCTTCAATGTACGATTAACCAATCGAGCCTTCCATTTGCAACTGAATGAGCCGGTTCATCTCAACCGCGTATTCCATAGGCAATTCTTTGACCAATGGTTCAATAAATCCGGAAACCACCATGGTCGTTGCCTCTTCCTCACTTAAACCTCGGCTCATCAGATAGAAGAGTTGTTCCTCACCCACTTTTGAGACCGAGGCCTCATGGCCAATCGTAACGTCTTCTTCGTCAATCTCAATATACGGATAGGTATCCGAACGTGATTTCGGATCTAACAATAGAGCATCACAGACCACATTGGACCGGGCATCGTAAGCGCCTTTGTGCACCTTTAAGAGGCCGCGATAGGACGCTCGTCCACCGCCTTTGCTAATGGACTTTGAGGTGATCTTGCTGCTGGTATGCGGTGCGAAATGAATCACTTTGCCACCGGCGTCCTGCCATTGGCCCGGGCCGGCAAACGCCATAGAAAGGATTTCACCATGGGCTCCTGGACCCATCAAATAGCACGATGGGTATTTCATGGTGATTTTAGAGCCCAAGTTGCAGTCCACCCACTCCATGGTCCCCTCTTCTTCCACAATGGCGCGCTGAGTTACCAGGTTGTAAACGTTGGTAGACCAGTTCTGAATAGTGGTGTAACGTACCCGAGCCCCTTTCTTAACCACAATTTCGATCACGCCACTGTGGAACGAATCAGTCGAGTAGATTGGCGCCGTGCAACCCTCCACGTAGTGCACCTGCGCACCCTCATCCGCAATGATAAGAGTGCGTTCGAATTGACCAATATTGGCAACATTCAAACGGAAATAGGCTTGCAAGGGCAAATCAACCTTGACACCCTTGGGCACATAGACAAACGAACCACCCGACCACACCGCGCTGTTGAGCGCCGCAAACTTGTTATCCTCTATTGGAATTACCTTGCCAAAATACTCACGGAACAGATCCGGGTAATGACGCAAACCATCCTCTATACTGACAAAGATCACCCCTTGCTTGGCCAGGTGTTCCTGGATACTATGATAGACCATCTCGGACTCATATTGAGCGCCCAAGCCGGCCAGAAACCGCCGTTCTGCCTCAGGAATACCCAGACGCTCGAAGGTTTCCTTGATCGGGTCAGGAATATCGTCCCACGAACGTCCCTCTTTATCTGTGGGTTTGACGTAGTAGTAAATATCGTCCAAATTAAGCCCCGAAAGATCAGCACCCCATGTAGGCATGGGACGCTTGCGGAAATGCTCTAAAGCCCGCAAACGGAACTCGAGCATCCATTGGGGCTCGCCCTTCATCCAGGAAATTTGCTTTACAACTTCTTCATCGAGCCCCTTGCGAACCTTGAACACCGACACATCTGGAGCCGCAAAACCATAGCGATATTCGCCCAATTGCTCCAGGAATTCTTCTTGCTGAGGTTTTGCTACCATTTTGCCCTCCGCTCAGATTTACCGCTAAACACCAGGGTCACGCCAGAACCGAATCGCTTTCCAGTTTCTCACGCACCCAACTATAGCCCTTTTCCTCGAGGTGTAAGGCCAAATCAGGGCCACCGGTTTCAACAATCCGGCCATCCATCATCACGTGAACCACATCCGGCTTGATGTAGTTCAAAATGCGTTGGTAATGGGTGATGACCAACACGCCGAGATTGGGGCCCCGTAAAGCATTCACGCCTTGGGCAACAATACGCAGTGCGTCAATATCCAACCCCGAGTCCGTCTCATCCAGAATGGCGATCTCGGGCTGTAGGACCGCCATTTGCAAAATCTCGGCCCGCTTCTTTTCGCCGCCCGAAAATCCATCATTCAGATACCGTCCCCCAAACGAAGGATCCATATTGAGTAGCGCCATTTTTTCCTTCAACAATTTGCGGAACTCGGCAATCGGAATACCCTTATCCTCAGGATCACGGGCACGGCGTTGAGCATTGAGCGCAGTGCGCAGAAAATTGGCAACAGTAACTCCCGGAATGGACACCGGGTACTGAAACGCCAAGAAGATGCCTAAATGAGCCCGTTCATCCGGTTCCAGTTCTAAAATATTCTGCCCTTTAAACCACACCTCACCCTCAATAACCTCATAGCCCGGGTGTCCCATTAAGGTATAAGCCAGAGTAGACTTCCCGGTACCATTGGGTCCCATGATCGCATGCACCTCACCCTTGGGCAAGGTTAGGTTAACTCCTTTTAGAATCTCCTTGCCCTCCACACGCACTTTAAGGTTGCGAATCACTAATGCGTCGGTCATGAATTTCGTTACCTCCTCGGAAATAAACCTCTTTGGATCAAGTTGAGTGCATTATAGCATGTTTTGGTGATCAGGTCAATATTTATGATAATTTTCTAATATATTGACAATTTGACCGACCTTTGCTATACTCTCACTAGAAACCTTAGGCCTTTTCATGAGTTCTCACCGATGAGAAAATAACGGGAATAGTTAATGAACACAAAAAGTACCCGCGAACGTATCCTACAAACTCTCCTTGCCAACCCTCGTTGCACCATTAATGAGTTAGCCCAGGCGGTTGGGATTAGCCCAATATCGGTTCGCCACCATTTGAACTCCTTACTTGCCGAGGGCTTGGTTGCCAGTGAGGAAGAACGCCATGGTGTTGGACGTCCACGGCTAGTTTACTATCTCACCGAAGCCGGTCTGGAACGTTTTCCTACCCGTTACGTCCGCTTGACAACGCGGCTTTTGAATCAACTCAAAGGCACCCTCTCATCACAAGCCATGAGCGAGATATTCGCCCAAATCGGTGAGGAAATCGCCACGGGTTACCATAACATTGTGGAAAAGATGAGCACCGAAGAGCGATTAGAGTTTCTGCGCAAGATCCTTGCCGAAGAGGGCTTTTTGGTTGAATGGGAAAAGGACGGCGATACCTATCGCATCCGAGAGGTTAACTGCCCTTACTATTACCTGAGTCAGCAATATCCCGAAGTATGCTCGGTAGATCAATCTTTAATCTCTACCCTGCTGGCTCACCCCGCTGATAAAATCTCTTGCATCGTTCAGAAAGACCAACGCTGTGTCTACATTATCAAATCGGAGAAAGAACATGGAAAACCCCTCTCAACCCGGAACGAATCGTCCCGTATGGGACGCTGAAGCCACGCACCCTGAAGCCTGCAACAAACTACGTGATGCCTTGCGCGAGATCATTGACCCCGAAATCGGTCTAAACGTCATTCAATTGGGATTGATTCGCAACGTTCGGATCGAGCCCGACCAAGTGATGATTCGCATGATCTTAACTACACCCTTCTGCCCTTACGGTCCTGCCTTGATCGAAATGACCCGCCAAAAGGCCGAAGAAGCGTTGGGGCTTCCCACCTTCATTGAACTCGGTATGGAAATGTGGGACTTCTCCATGATGGAGGAAGGGATTGATCTGGGTTGGGGGCTCTATTGATCCTGCCCACGCTGTTGCTTAAGATATGCCATCCCTTTAGCAAAAAGGGATGGCAATTTCATGGCTAAGGTACTGTTCCCCCTAAAATCAAGTCGCCCCATCATATAAGCGCTCAGGGGGTTTAACCGACCTTGCAACATTTCCAGAAAATCGCGGGCTTCTACTGTAAAAACGAGATCCGCCCCCGCGCTCTGCCCTTCACTCACCTCGCATTGACCATCTTGAATACGAATGATCCAATCGCCGGGTTCGTCACCGGTGACATGCAGTTGGATAACAGCACGAATCCCTTGGGCGTTTTCCGGAGAAAAAGCGCGATGCATATTCTGCATAATTTCTTGAATCGTGATTTCGTCCATATGCACTCCTCGTTTGGTTCACTTTCTCACAAAAATGCGAATGATGACCCCTTCTTTTCGGCATTCCGGTGTGTATCCCATCCACTTGAGTGTGCGCTCAATTTCTTCCTCATAAACAAAGTGGCTGTTCATTCCCGCCAGGCGCTCAAAAAGGGCAATGAACTTTACCAAGGGATGGCGGAAGTTCGGCTCTTCAATCATCAACATACCCCCAGGGACTAATAGACGCAAGATCTCCTCCAAGGCTCTTTTCTGGTCTTCGAGATGATGAAAAGTATCTACCATTAAAATCCGGGCAAAGGTATGGGGCGGAAACGGCTGAGATTCCGCCTTCGCCCGCACCGGGAAAAGAGCGGACTTAAGTCTAGCCTGATGCAACATGCCCATAGATAAATCCAAAACCACTACCCCTTGCACCAGACCAACCAAGGATGAAGTTACCCGCCCTGTTCCCCCTCCCACATCCAATAACCAGCCTGAGGTAGGCAATTGCAAAAGATACTCCAACTCTTCTCGAGAGGGCGGCTTGAAGATTTTGTCATACCACGGCGCCAGCCAATCAAAATGGACCTTTTTCTTCATAACACACTATTGTACCCGCAAATCAATTTCCAAACTCGGCGCTTGACGAAATAGAACATATATTCTATAATCTATAAAAAACAGTGCGTGTCGAAATTGGAGGTGAGTAACGATGACTCTTTTAACTAACACGCTCAACACGTGGTTCGAAAGCCTCCCCGCCGCATTTCACCGCCACCGCAGTATTTTCTTTGGAGGGCTGCTGTTCGTAGCGCTGGTAGGTTTTGAACTTTTTAACTACAGCACCACGTACGTGGCACTGCATGACCTGTTGGGCGATCTCTCATTTGGCCCCTTGCAGTGGGCTACGATTCTTGCCATTGCTTTTTGCAGCATTGACTTCGCTGGTATTGCCCGCTTATTCCTCCCAGATGATGAGATCGCACAAAACCGAGGCATCTGGTTCCTTTTTGGTGCCTGGTTACTGGCAGCAACCATGAACGCCGTTCTGACTTGGTGGAGTATTTCGCTGGCGCTCGTTGAGCATACTCCCCGCGCCAGTGCATTCATCAATGCTGATCTCCTAATCCAGGTGGTCCCGCTGTTTATTGCCATCTTGGTATGGGTAACCCGAATCCTTCTCATTGGCACACTTACTCTCGCCGGACAGCGTCTACTTGCAAGTCAACCGTCATTTTCCAAGCCAATGCACCCTCAGGTTGGCTCTCGTAATCGTGAGAGCATACCTTCAACAGACCACCAGCACACCTCGATGCCCATCACACCACCCCCTTCCATTCGGCGCACCACACCAGTTCAGGCCGCTTCATCACGCCGCGAGCCTGTTTATGTGGATGAAGAGTCTCAAGTCGAACCCACTTCTTCAACTGGTGCACGTTTTCTGTGATTTCGGCGTGCCAGCACAGCCTCCAAGGCTTGATTGACCTCGGGAAAGACCTGCGCTCCCTGCTCCACCAAGGCTTGAATTTTGGCTGACTGGTGCGAGATTCCCCAAGCCTGAAGGTCAACCCGATAACCCAACTCGCTTAGAAATTGGGCTGACCGCCGGCTGGCTTGGATGCCAATAGGCGAATCTTCAAAAACATGCACCGTCAAACCGGAAGGAAAGCGCGGAAACCGCGAACGATGTTCATCTACCAACGCATCCAGATAGGCATTGGTACCCCAGGACGACTTTCCATAAACCTGGTATGCCCATAATAACCCTACCAATGCATCACCACTTAGCGCCGCCATGATGGCCGCTAGGGCCTGGAAGGGTGAGGGCTTGAGCAATTGTTCGGCGTGGATTCCCAAGTGTTCAGCAATGTAAGTCAGCGCGCCGTGTCCGACCACCGGTACCCCGTCCAATTCGATTAAATCCACCGCAATTTCGGCCTCCGGACTATACCCCACCTGGCGGCTTGGCGAAGGTAATGGTGAGCGAGAAGGTCGTGCGGTAATCACCGCGCCCAAACCACCGCCTCTTTGCAACACCTCATTCAGAAGACCCTTATCTGCCAATGGACGATCCCAGGCTGCCAGGTAGGATGGCGTTGCAAAAGGCGCCTCCAAATGATACGTCGCCTCAAAGGTTTGACTTCCCAGTACCCGTACCTGGAAGTCCCGATTAGGTAAATGTTTGAAGATATCACGGGTGGACGAGAAGAGAATTTCCAATAAAGGATGCCCCACCAAACGAGGGAATCGCTCTCTGACCCACGGATCTTCTTTTCGGAGTAGTAAACCTTCTACCAGCGGACATCCCACTATGCGCTGATACCCCCATGCTGTGAAAGCCCAATGGAACTCAGGACGCTTCATGCCATTCCGGGTACACCGTTTCATTGTGGCTACGGCCTGCAATAAATCCCCAGGAAGATTAATGTCTGGATGTGTTTCCCACCAAGCCTCTACAATCAACGCCAGCGAGAATGGGATCATATCCCACTCGCTGGTCACACCTTGCGCCTCTAAAATGGCAATCTCTTCCTCATTGGGTGCCAAATCTTGTTCTAACCCCATGCGGCCAGCCCAATCATTGATCGTATCTCTCAAAGCACGGCGGTAGCCCCCGGGTTGAATTAAAACTCCATCCAGGTCAAAAAGATAGATAGATAATCCCTCGTTCATCACAACTCTCCTCAATTCACACCCAATCATGGACTATAATTAGCCCAAAATCCTTAGGGAGGGCAACTCTATATGGTGGATATTGTAACCGACAGTTGCGCTGATTTGAGCCCCGAATTAATCTCTCGGTTTAATATCCGAGTGCTTCCTCTCCAAGTCTTCATTGATAACCGCACGATACCCGATGGGACTATCTCTCCCCAAGAACTTTTCAATCTCGTGGACAAAACCGGTGAACTACCCAAAACTTCCGCCCCTTCCATCAAAGAATTTCTGGAATTTTTCGAGCCCGCGGATGAAATCATTTACATTGGGATTTCATCAAAACTGTCGGCAACACTTCCTAACGGGATATTAGCCGCTCATCAATTACCTCAAAAACATATTCATATTGTTGACTCCAAAAATCTTTCCACCGGTATTGGGCTTTTGGTTCTTAAGGCCGCGGAACTGCGCGATCAGGGCTGGACTACCGCAGATATTGTCCGCGAGATTCAGGCCACGGTGCCTCGCGTGCACACTTCCTTTGTCATTGAGACAATGGACTATCTCTACAAGGGCGGACGTTGTACAGCGTTACAGGCTATCGTTGGAAGCGTGTTGAAGATTCGCCCCATCATCGAAGTGCGTCCTGATGGCACTCTTGGCGTCAAAGCCAAAGTCCGCGGGTCACGCCGGAAGGCTTTAGATACAATGCTTGAAGATTTTCGCTCCCATTTGCCTTATCTCGATCATCACCGCGTGTTTATCACCCATACCGGATGTGATGAGGATGCCAATTACCTGGCTAAAGCCATTCAATCTATGGCTCCCATCGAGGAAATCTGCATCACCCAAGCCGGAGCCACCATTTCAAGCCACTGTGGCCCCGATACCATTGGTATCCTTTTTATTGCCGATCCTCATTCAACAACAGAGGCGTAGGGATCCCTACGCCTCTGTGTCCGTAATCGCGTTAATTGATCAGATAAGACCGACCATCTTTCCCACTTTGTAGAAAATTTCTAAAACGCGGTCTAACTGCTCGTCGGTGTGCGTAGCCATATAACTGGTGCGCAGTAACTGCATCCCAGGCGGGACCGCCGGGCTGATAACCGGGTTGACAAAGACCCCATTCTCGAATAATAAGCGCCAAGTGAGAAACGTTTTCTCATCATCTCCTATGATGATGGGCACAATGGGAGATTGCGAATTCCCGATATTGAATCCCATTTCGCGGAAAGCACTCCGCATGCGCTCACCGATTTTGTTGACCCGTTCAATCCGTTCAGGTTCCTCGCGCATAATACGCAACGCCGTTAAGGCTGCCACGGCATTCGAGGCCGGAATACTGGCGCTAAATATCAATGCGCGCGCATGATGCTTAACGTAGTGAATTACTTGTTCATCCCCTGCGACAAAACCGCCCAGCGAAGCAAACGACTTGCTAAAGGTGGACATGATAAGATCCACCTCGTCGGTAACCCCAAAATGAGCCGCCGTTCCCCGTCCACCGCCTAATACACCCATGCCGTGAGCATCGTCCACCATGACCCGTGCACCGTATTTGCGCGCAACCGCCACAATATCAGGCAGAGGGGCTAAGTCCCCCCCCATGCTGAACAGGCCGTCCACCACGATTAACTTACCGCTTTCTTCGGGAATGGCGCGCAAAACACGCTCTAAATGCTCAACATCATTATGGCGGAAGCGCTCGATCTTTCCGAACCCCAGGCGCGCACCATCCACAATGCTGGCGTGATCATCTTTATCCAAAATCACCACATCATTACGCCCGACCAATGCGCTGATTGTGCCCAAGTTGGTTTGCATGCCGGTAGAAAACACCAGCGCGGCTTCTTTTCCCACCCATTCGGCTAACTCACGCTCAAGTTGTTCGTGTAATGCCAGGGTGCCGTTGAGAAAACGCGAGCCGGTGCAACTGGTGCCAAAGCGTTCAATCGCCTCACAAGCCGCTTTTTTCACGCGTGGGTCCGTGGTTAGCCCCAAATAATTATTTGACCCACACATGATCAGACGTTTGCCTTCAAAGACGACTTCTGTCCCCTCATTTTCCGCCATCGGGATGAAATAAGGATAAATCCCCTGCTCAATGGCTTGCTTCGCAATCGTGAAGTCGTAACATTTGGCAAAAATATCCATGGATCCCTCGCACTTTCTGCTATGATTTTTATGATAAGATTGAAAACAAGCCCTACCCTGAAAGGCAACTCGAATGCTCTCGTGCCTGGCTGGACAAGAGCTCCCCGCTATTATAACCAATAGTCCAATCTTTGGGGTTTATTCCTTACCCCTATCCTCTAAGGCAGAGAATATTTCTGAATTCAACCCATTCAGGATGAGGTGATCTATGCCTCTTTTCGGTGGAATCGAAGCAGGTGGCACCAAGTTTATTTGTGCGGTGGGCACCGGACCCGACGAACTCCTGGCTCAAGTGCGCTTTCCCACTACAACACCCGAAGAAACGCTCAGTCGTGCCGCCGAATTCTTTAATCAATTTATGTCCCAAACCCAAACCCGCCTTGAGGCCATCGGGATCGCCAGTTTCGGCCCTTTAGACCTTGACCCCCATTCTCCCACCTATGGATTTATCACCTCCACACCCAAACCCGGCTGGCAACGCGTGGCCATTCGGGACGTGCTCCAAGCCCGTACCGGATGTCCAGTGATTATTGATACCGACGTTAACGGCGCCGCATTGGCTGAAGGCACCTGGGGCAGTGCCAAGGGACTTTCGGATTACGTATACATCACCATCGGCACTGGGATCGGGGGTGGGCTGATCGTTCAGGGACGTCCATTTCACGGCCTGTTGCACCCCGAGATGGGACACATCCCCCTTCCTCACGATCTAACCAAAGATCCATTTCCCGGTGTTTGCCCCTTCCATGGAGACTGCTTTGAGGGTTTAGCCAACGGCCCAGCCTTACAAGCACGCCTACGACAGAATCCAGAGACTTTACCCCCTGATCATCCCATTTGGGATCTGGAGGCAGACTATATTGCTTTAGCCTTACAAACCATAATTTGTGTCGTTTCTCCCCAGCGCATCATCTTAGGGGGCGGAGTCATGCAACAAACCCATCTCTTTCCCCGCATTCGGGCGCGAACCCGCGCCTTACTAAATGGCTACATCCAAGCCAGAGCGCTTCTTGAAGAGACGGATTCTTACATTGTCCCCCCTGCCTTGGGCGGATTGGCAGGTGTACTGGGTGCCATCGCCCTAGCACAACAATCATTTTGATCCCCATAATTTGCGGTTAAACGAGATTTCTTATGGAAAAACCTACCCTTACCTTCTTTTGTGAACTGGAAAGCAACCCTTTGCAAGCGTTGTTTGAGACTCCCGAACTCATATCCGACCTCAAGACTTTAGAGGCTCACGTCAGTCTTGGTATCTTGGATTTAAGCCCTGAGCGTGCGGAGATCGTCAAACGCCTAAATAGGGAAAATGTTCCAGTCCATGCTTGGCTCTTGCTTCCTAAAGATCAAGGGTATTGGTTCAATCTGGATAACGTCGAACAAGCCTGCCAGCGCTACGAGCAATTCCAGGCTTGGAGTCAGGAGTATGGCTTGCAGTGGAAAGCCATTGGACTGGATATCGAACCGGACTACCGCGTTATCGAGTATTTGCGGCATAGTACCTGGCAAGGGGGTTGGTACCTGGCTCGACAAGCCTTTAACCGCCAACGGGGCACCAATGGACGCAAAGCCTACCAGTTGCTTGTTAACCGCATCCGTCGAGATGGTTACCCCGTTGAATCGTACCAAATCCCTCTGATTGTGGACGAACGTCGCGCCCACTCATCACTACTGCAACGTTTATTAGGAATTGTTGATCTGGCCGTTGACCGTGAAGTCCTGATGCTTTATTCCAGTTTTGTGCGGCCCATGGGAGATGGCTATTTATGGAGTTATGCCTTTGATGCTCAGGCCATCGGGGTTGGTAGTACCGGTGGGGGAGTAGATCTGGAAGGTGTGGCTAATACGCGCCCCCTCAGTTGGGCCGAGTTACAACGCGACCTCTTATTGGCTTACCAACACACAGATTACATTTACATCTTCAGCCTTGAAGGCTGCGTGCACCAGGGATTTCTTCCCCTGATTCGCGAGATGGACTGGCAGCAAAAGCCCGAAATCCCGGTACGGACTGCCGAGAAAATCGAGCACTGGCGACGGTGGGGCCGCCGAGCCCTTTGGGGGCTTTCGCACCCCTGGGCATTTTTCTTTGCGGCGTTTATTCTTTGGACGATGCTTTCAAGAGGTCGTCGCAGATGAGCCCGATCTTACTGCTCACGTTTGACCGTGTCGTCCTATGAGACCATCTATTTCACAGAAGGCCCTCAAGCACCGGGGTCTTGAAGTGGAGATAAAGGACACGGCGTCTGCGTGACTTTAATGCCTCAAAGTCACCCATCGCTTGGGCACGCTCGAGTGTCCCAAAACGGAGCGACTGACCAGGGATATCCAAATCAGTTTCAGGCTCACGTGTGATTTGGATAAACAATGCCCGGTTCGGCCCACCCTTATGCAATTGTCCCGTAGAGTGCAAGAACCGCGGCCCAAAGCCCAGCGTCGTAGCGCAATGGGTCGTTTCAAGGATTCTCCGCCTCAGTTGCTGCAACTGCTCGAACATCTGTACATTTCGAGGCAAATAGGCATTGATGGCGATGTAATCACCCGGCTCTGCCTGAGAAATCCATCGTTGGATTAACGCTGCCAATTCCAAACCGCTCTGCTCCATGTCCTGGGAAATAAAGACCGCAACATGTTCGTCTTCCCACTGAGCCTTTTCGGATGGCAACGTTCCCTGGTTTTGAAAAGCCGCCAGCAATGCCCGTGCGCGGACCTTGCTATCTTCAACGTCCGGTTGGTCAAAAGCATTAACGTGTAGAAACGCGCAAGCCAACGCCACTGCCACTTCCCAGCGATACATCTCGGCGCCCAGATCGTAGACATCTTCCAAGCGCAAAGTGATCACCGGATGGCCGGCGGCTAATAGGGCGCTTGTTCTTCCTTCCTTTGCCCCGCTAAGGCGGAAGTACACAAACAGCCGATCTTGGCCATAATTCCCAGGGTCAACTTCTGGCTCGAGATCCACTGGTATAATCCCCCGCCCCTCTTTACCGCTTGATTCGGCAACCAACTGCTCCAACCATGCTCCCAGGGGCAGTAACTCGGGATCAGCAAGGAAGGTTAATTTATCCCGCCCTTGAGCCGCAGCCACGCCCAATAGAACCCCCAATACCAAACCCGGATTCCGACCAGCGGGCAGGGTGGGCAAACACTGCGTGAACATGCGGTCAGCCCGGGTTAATAAGGTCTCGATCTTCATTCCCAGCAATGTTGCCGGGAACAAACCAAACGCCGTCAACGCCGAATAGCGCCCCCCGACTTGGGGATCGCCGTAAATGACCTCGCGAAAACCACGCTCTTGGGCTAGTTTAGCCAAAGGTGTTCCCGGATCGGTAATCGCCACAAAATGGCGCCCGGGGTTCGTCTCGCCTTGGGCTTTCACCCACGCCCAGAAGTAATCCAACAAAGCGTGAACCTCAACCGTTGTGCCGGATTTGCTGGATACGATAAACAGGGTTTCCTCCCGCTTTAGATCACGCACTACGGCAAAAATCTGATCAGGATCTGTACTATCAAGAACGGTAAGACGCAAACCCGGCAGCCCACCGATTTGCCCTACCCCAAAAACTGAAGCAAACACCTCGGGGGCTAGGGATGAGCCCCCCATTCCCAGCAACACCACATGCCGAAATCCTTCTTGTGCCAACTGCTGGGCTAAACTAGACCACGCAGAAATCGTCGCGCGGCTCTTTTGCGGAGCAATCAGCCAGCCCAATCGTTGATGGATCTCGGCCTGTCCGGCGGTATTCTCAGTCCACAAACTAGCATCAGCCTCAAACAGACGCTGGACGTAGCGCTCGTGATCGGCTCGTTCAATTTGAGCCGGTAAGAGATGCGCTAAAGGCCCTAATTCAGCAACCGCCGCCAACCGCCGCTCTTCGATGGTCTTCAACAAAGCATCAAAGGCATCGGCAAACGCCTTTACCCCTTCTTCTTCTAGTTCTTGGGTGACGCGCGCCATGGAAACACCCAGGTGCTCAAGGGCTGCAATAACCTCTTTTTCAGTGCTAACGTCGGCGCTAAGGGTTAATTTTGCTTCGCCATGATCGGCAAACGCCACTAAGGTTTGAGGGGGTACCGTGTTGACCGTTTGCGGCCCAATCAAGGCTTCCACATAGAGCACGTCACGATAGGCAGGGTTTTTGGTGCTTGTCGAAGCCCACAACGGACGCTGCACCCGAGCGCCATGACGCGCCAGCGCTTTAAACCGTTCGCTCTGGAACGCCTCTAAGAACTGCGCATAGGCCAAACGGGCATTGGCAATGGCCGCTTTCCCTAGTAATTGGCGAGCGCGCTCGGCCTCTGGGCCTTCCTCTCGGATGATCGCTTCTAACAGTTTATCTACTTTAGTATCTACCCGCGAGACAAAGAACGAAGCTACCGAGGCGATACGGTCAATCGGCAATCCAGCCGCCAGACGATCCTCCAGTCCGCTCAGGTAGGCATCAATAACCTGAGCATACCGCTCCAATGAGAAAATCAACGTTACATTGACGTTAATCCCTTCGTATATCGCCCGACGAATGGCCGGCACCCCGGGCACTGTGGCGGGGATCTTGATCATCAAGTTAGGCCGGGAGACTAACGTCCATAGTCGCTTTGCCTCGGCTACCGTGCCTTCGGTATCATAAGCCAATGTGGGGGCAACCTCTAAACTTACATAGCCATCTTCACCTTGAGAAGATTCATAAAGGGGCAAAAATAAGTCGGCTGCCCTTTGGATATCTTCAACCGTGAGTTGATCATAGATCTGAAGCGCCGACCAGCCTGCCCATGCCATAGGCTGAATGGCGGAATCATAATCGTGAGACCGCGCAATGGCTTGATGAAAGATGGTCGGGTTGGAGGTAACTCCCCGAATAAGCCCTTCTGCAATCATCCTGGCCAGTTCGCCGTTCTCCAGAAGCCGCCGCTGAATATTGTCATACCAAAGCGACTGACCTAGCGCATGTAACTTTTGAATAGCCTCGTTGCCCATCTCTGCCTCTCCCCAAACAACTTAGCTGCGTTTTACCTCATCCTCCAAGGCTTGCACCTTCTCAAAGCGACGTTGGTAGCGATCTTCACCTATGAATTTGGCATTTAAAAAGGCGCGCACGATCTCCTTGGCTAACTCCGGGCCAATAATCCGCCCGCCCAGGCAAAGCGTATTCATATTGTCATGTTCCACCCCCTGATGGGCAGAATAGGTATCATGGCAGACACCGGCATAGACGCCGCGCATCTTATTTGCCGCGATGTTAACCCCAATGCCCGAAGCGCAGATCAGAATAGCCCTTTCCACCTCCCCGCGTTGAAGCGCACGACCGGCTTTTTCCGCAAAATCCGGGTAGTCCACCCGTTCTTCACTGAACACCCCAAAATCCAACACCTCATGGCCCAAAGAACGCACTGCCTCTACGACGTGCGCTTTGAGGGGAAAACCTCCATGATCGCATGCAATGGCTACACGCATTTCATCCTCCGTCCCTTATTCACCAACTCCTAACAACCCATGGGCTTCACGCACAATTTCGTTTACTGTCAGACCAAATTGCTCATAGATCACTTTATACGGTGCCGATGCCCCAAAACGGTTGATCCCCAGGATGCGTCCTTTGCTTCCTACCCAACGCTCCCAACCCAAAGGGCGGGCCGCTTCTACCGCCAAACGCCGCTCAATAGAGGGCGGCAACACCTCATCCTGATAACCTCGTTCCTGGGCCTCAAACAACTCCCAACTCGGGAAGGACACCAGGCGCACATTATATCCCTCTGCCGCCAACGCATACCCCGCTTCTACGATGAGGCTCACCTCCGATCCCGTGGCCATTAGAATGATCTGCGGGCGTCCACCTCCCAGGTCGGCTAACACGTACGCCCCACGGCGCAATCCACTGGCCGGGGCAAATACCGAGCGATCCAGTACCGGAATGGCCTGCCGGCTCAACACCAAGGCGGTTGGCCCGTCCCGCCGTTCGATTGCTACCTTCCACGCCTCACGCACCTCGTTGGCGTCAGCAGGGCGAATCACCACCAGATTCGGAATCGCCCGCAGAGACGGTAATTGCTCAATGGGTTGGTGGGTTGGGCCATCCTCCCCTAAACCGATCGAATCATGCGTAAAGATCCAGATACTCCCTAAATGGGAAAGGGCTGAGAGCCGGATCGCCGGCCGCATGTAATCCGAGAAGACCAGGAAGGTGGCACCAAATGGGATCAGACCGCGATAATACGCCATCCCATTGACCACCGCCCCCATCCCATGCTCGCGTACTCCAAAATGGAGATATCGCCCCATCGGATTATCCGCCTGAAAGGCTGTGGTGCAGTTCATCCAAGTGTTGTTCGATGGCGTCAGATCCGCCGATCCGCCCATTAATTCCGGCAAGCGTGTGGCCAGTACATTCAAAACCTTCCCCGAAGCCGCCCGTGTCGCGATCCCTTTCGGATCGGGGGCGAACTCCGGCAAGTCCTTATCCCAATCGGGAGGTAACTGCCCCTGCATACGCCGCTCAAATTCAGCCGCTAAGTCTGGATAGGCTTGACGATAGGCTTCAAATTGCTGCTGCCACGCCTTTTCGGCTATTTCTCCCTGCTCCACGGCCTGCCGGTAAAAGGCCAGCACATCCTCAGGAATGTAGAACTGCGGCTCCAGCGGCCAACCCAGGCGCTCCTTAGCCCCGCGCAGTTCTTCTTCGCCCGGCGGCTCCCCATGGGCTTTGGCTGTGCCCTGACGCGTGGGCAAGCCGTAACCAATTTGCGTGCGGCAGATGATCAACGAAGGCCGTGGGTCAGCCTTCGCCTCACGAATCGCGGCATCAATGGCGGCAACATTGTTGCCATCGGCCACATGCAACACCTGCCAGCCATAGGCTTCAAAACGGCGCGCACGGTCTTCAGTAAAGGTCAGGTCTGTTGAACCGTCAATCGAGATGCGGTTATCATCATACAGGTAAATCAACTTGCCCAGCCGTAGATGCCCTGCCAACGATGCGGCTTCAGATGCTACCCCTTCCATTAGGTCCCCATCGGTGACCAGGGCGTAGATATAATGATCCACAATATTAAACCCGGGGCGGTTGAATTCCGCCGCCAAATGCGCTTCGGCAATAGCCATCCCCACCCCATTGGCAAAACCTTGCCCTAAGGGGCCAGTGGTCGTCTCCACGCCGGGGGTCAAGCCGTATTCGGGATGGCCCGGGGTCTTACTCCCCCACTGACGAAAGCGCTTGAGTTCCTCCAAGGGCAGGTCGTAACCGGTTAGGTGAAGCAAGGAGTACAACAAAGCACACCCGTGCCCACCGGAGAGGATAAAACGATCGCGGTTCGGCCAATGGGGATTGCGCGGATTGTGCTTGAGGTGGCGCGTCCAGATAGTATAGGCAATCGCTGCTGCCCCCATCGGCAACCCCGGATGCCCTGAATTCGCATTCTGCACCGCATCCGCCGAGAGAAAACGCAAGGTGTTGATGGCACGTGATTCAAACTCAGGTGTGACGATCATGGGATGCACTCCTTGGGATAATGACAGGATAAAAGGCAACTCCTAATTGCCAAAATTCTACCATCAATCACACCAGCATTTCCATAAAAATAAAAGGCTCGCACGGCTGTGCAAGCCTTTCGGTATTGCATTCTAAACTTCACTTCAAGCGCACACGACGCAATCGCAGACTATTGGTCACCACGAAAACACTGCTGAACGCCATGGCTAAAGCCGCCAAGATTGGATTTAGATAACCCATCGCTGCCGCGGGGATGAGAATCACGTTGTAGAAGAAGGCCCAAAAGAGATTTTGACGAATTGTGCGCAGCGTTTTTCGAGAAAGCAGAATCGCTCGCGCTACGCCACGTAAGTCGCTCCCGATCAACGTAACCGGCGCTGTAGCCATAGCGATATCTGTACCCGTGCCAATTGCAATCCCTACATCGGCCTGTGCCAGGGCCGGTGCGTCATTTATTCCATCCCCCACCATGGCTACAATATGCCCCTGTTGCTGTAGAGATTTGACTGCATCCGCCTTATGCTGTGGCAAAACCTCGGCAATAACCTCTTCGATGCCGACCTGGGTTGCAATCGCTAATGCGGTCGAACGCTGGTCACCCGTCAACATTACCACGCGTAAGCCCAAATCACGCAATGCACGCACACCTTCCAAAGCCCCCTCTTGTAAGGTATCAGCGATCCCAATAACTCCACAAGGAACTTCATCCACGGCAATCAGCACCGGCGTTTGAGCCTCTGCCTTAATCTTATCCACAACCGATTCGAGCCCGTTGAGAAAAAGCCCACGCCGCTGAAACATCCCCGGACTTCCTATCATGACCCGGTGACCTTGGATCTCCGCCTCGACGCCCTGCCCAATGTCCGCCGTGAAACCAGCCGGGTTTTCCAGGCGCAAACCTCGCGCATTTGCTTCGGCCACAATGGCCTCACCCAATGGATGCCCACTCACCTGTTCCACACTGGCCGCTAATTGAAGTAAACGGTTTTCATCTTTGACCAGAGGATTATCTGGAATAAGAAAGATTTGGGTCACCTGGGGTTGCCCCCGAGTTAGCGTTCCCGTCTTATCCAACACGACTACATCAACCTGTCCGGCCCGCTCCAAGGCTTCGCTATTGCGAAACAAGATACCCAGTTCCGCCCCTTTGCCAGTACCTACCATAACCGCCGTGGGTGTCGCCAACCCCAAAGCGCATGGGCAGGCAATCACCAATACCGCCACCATATGGATCAAAGCACGAGCAAAGGTAGCATTTGGATCGCCCGGAATGGGCACAAAGAAATACCAGATGCCAAATGTTATCAGTGCGATCAAGATAACGAGAGGCACAAATACCGCCGAAATACGATCTGCCAAGCGCTGGATGGGGGCTTTACTCGCTTGGGCTTCCTGTACCAAACGCACAATTTGCGCCAGAACGGTATCCTTTCCTACACGCGTGGCCTCAAACCGTAAGAATCCCTGCTTATTCAACGTCCCCCCAATTACGTTATCCCCTGGCTTTTTCACCACCGGTAGAGATTCACCGGTCAACATCGATTCGTCTACCGTTGAATGTCCTTCGAGGACAACACCATCCACCGGGATACGTTCCCCAGGCCGAACCAGGACAATATCGCCAATTTGAACCTCTTCGATAGGGATCTCAAATTCGTGCCCTTCCCGAAGGATTCGTGCTGTCCTGGATTGCAACCCCATTAATTTGCGGATGGCTTCTCCGGTCATTCCGCGGGCACGGGCTTCTAAGTACTTGCCCAGGCGCACCAAGGTGATAATCACAGCCGCTGTCTCAAAATACACGTGTCCCTTGAGCCACCCTAAAACCACCGCTACCGAATAGAGATAAGCCACCGAGGATCCCATTGCGATTAAGACATCCATGTTGGCGGCACCATTTCGCAATGCCTTGTACCCATTACGATAGTATTGCCAACCCACATAAAATTGAACCGGAGTTGCCAGCACCCATAGAAGCCAATCCAATCCGGGAGAATGGGCCCACGTCATCGGCAATAGCCCCAAATCCCGCCCCATAGCCAACAGGAAAAGGGGCAGAGTAAACACTACCCCTACAATCAACAAGCGCTTTTGGAGCGCCACCTCCCTGCGGCGGGCTTCAGCCTCAGCGTCCTGAAACTCCCCCGTACTTTCAACTACGTTAAAACCGGCCTGACGAACGATGTGGCGAATTTCCTGCTGACTGATCAACGTAGGGATATAACGGACAATCACCTGCCGCGCCGGGTAAAGCACGTGAACCTCACGCACCCCAACCAATTGTGCCAAGGTGCGTTCCAGTCGGCGAGCATCGTTATCATCGCTCAATCCCTCAATCGGCCATTGAACCTCAGCGGTTGCCACACCATAACCAGCCCGTTCTACGCGTGCAACCAAATCCTCCCACCGGGTTAGGGCCGGATCAAAGATCACCGTAGCACGCTCCGAAGCCAGGTTGACGGCAACGTGGTTTACCCCTTTTTCTTTCTTCAAATTACGTTCAATGGTTGCAACACAATTGGCGCATGTCATTCCGGTAATGGGTAGCACCACCTGTTGTGTTTTTTCCATAATGACCTCCGATAAGCAACCTCAGGGCGTTTTTCTCGCCCCGAGGTTGTAAAACCTCAACCCCTAAATTCTTTGCGGAGGATAATTTATCTCCTCGAGCAGTTTGGCAATACTCTCTGGGGATGCCGGGGCTTCGTACTTGACGCGAACCTTCTTGCTTGTCAAATCGGCTTCAACCGCCTGAACGCCATCCAGTTCCCCTAACTCCATTTTGATCGTGTGAACGCAATGGGCACAATGCATCGCCGGAACAAAGAACTCAACCTCGGACATGGGTTTTTACCTCCGTTGGGTAAGATTAGTGGCATTAAAGACTTCGACAATTTCCTTTAGAACGCGTTCTCGTTCCTGAGGGTCTTCACCCTGTATCGCTGAAATGACACAGGAATGAAGATGATCCTCCAAGATCATGGCACTCACTTTATCCAGGGCGGCCTGCACCGCTTGGATTTGACGAATAATATCAATGCAATAGACTCCTTCTTCCACCATGCGCTGAATCCCGCGCAAGTGACCCTCGGCAGTTTTCAAACGGGCAATAACTTCTGGATTTCGCATCGCGGCTCCATTCCTAGCCCCTCCCCAGGGGGAGGGGTATCTATATTTTACCACATCACTCCAATTTATCAAGACCCAACATTGTCACTGGATTAACTGTATCGTCAAACCCTAGGCTTTAACTCTGCCTTGACATCGCCATAATTTGCCAATAGCATACCAATATGCGCTACGGTTTACACAAGTTCTGGAATTTTTTTAAGGCTAGCCTTATTCTGCTTAGTTTGTTGTGGGTGGGTTTTTCAACCTATTGGTTTCCGCCGCACCATGACCAACGCGTCGCGCCCCAAATTGGATTTACTGCGCCACAATTCTCACTCACCACACTCAACGGAGAGACTCTCGATCTTGCCCAAATCCAAGCCCAGGTTATTGTCCTAAACTTCTGGGCTACCTGGTGCCCGCCCTGCCGCGCCGAAATGCCCACATTCGAGCGCCTCAGTCGCGAATTTGAACCTGACCAGGTGCTGTTTATCGCCGTTAATGCTACTTTTCAGGATAATCTCGCCGACATCCATCAGTTTGTAAAAGAAAACAATATAACTTTTCCAATTGTGCTTGATCTTGATGGAAAGGTAAGCCGCGCTTACCAAATTCAAGCCTTTCCCACAACGTTCCTATTAGAACGCGACAAGACCATTCGTACCATGATGATCGGCGGTCCCGTTTCAGCCGTTTGGTTGCGCTCCGAGATTGAGCAAATCCTAAATCATCAGAAATAGCGGGTAATTTCAATGTTTCCGATCCTCCACATCGGCCCCCTTTCAATCAACACGTCTATTTTGATCCTTCTTGCCGGTCTATGGATAGCACTTTGGGTGGGAGAAAAGCAATACCCGACCGCCTCGCCCTCTTTCTCTCTCTACGAAAATCTAGTGTTGACGGCGCTCATCGCGGGCATTATGGGGGCTCGTTTAGGTTACGCGGTGCAGAACATCTCCGCCTTCATGAGCGATCCCCTCGCCCTATTAACTCCATCCCCCAATATGCTTGATCTTCCAGCAGGGGCTTTAGCCGCCTTCTTAGCGGCGCTGGTTTATGGCCACCGCCACAGCCTGAAACTCTGGAAAACGCTCGATCAACTAACCCCTCCTGCTTCGGTTTTTGCCAGTACGGTTCATCTTGCCAATCTGGCCTCAGGTGATGCCTACGGTGCTCCCACACAAGCCCCCTGGTGTATTCATCTATGGAATGCATGCCGCCATCCCACCCAAGTCTATGCCTTTATCTTGGCTCTAGGCGTTGCAATTTTCATCTTGCGGACCTCGCGTTACAACTTACCCGAAGGGTTTCAATTCTGGGCTTTTATTGGGATGAGCGCCTTAGTCCGATTGATTATCGAGCCATTTCGAGGTGATTCGGCAATTCTTTTAGGGATCTTCCGTCAGGCTCAATTCATCGCTTGGTTGGTCCTGCTGATCAGCCTGTTTCAGATCTCCAAACGGATTAAACTCATTGATAGGGAGTAATGCATGCGCCTTTTGGGTAAAACATTCCTGGTTACTGGTGCCGCACGCCGCCTGGGTCGGGTTTTTGCTCTGGCCATTGCCAAAGAAGGGGGAAATGTTGTGATTCATCACGGGCATTCCCCTGCCGAAGCAAACGAGGTGGCCGAACTCGCCCGAAACTTGGGGGTTAAAGCCTGGGTGATTGAGGGTGATCTTTCCAATCCCAAAACCGCAGAATCACTCCTCAACCAAGCCTGGGAACTGGCGCCGCTTGATGGCTTAGTAAACAATGCGGCTATTTTTGAAAATCGTGACCTCTGGCAAACAGATTTAGAGACATGGCAACGCCACTTAAATATCAACTTAACCGCACCGTTCCTTCTCAGCCGTCATTTTGCGGCACTTCTCCCCGCATCCCAAAGCGGCCGCATCATCAATATCCTCGACTGGCGAGCCTTACGACCGGGAAGCGACCATCTTGCCTATACGATCAGTAAAGCCGCGCTGGCGGCATTGACGCGCAGCCTGGCACTTGCCTTAGCACCGCGCATTGTGGTTAACGGCATTGCCTTGGGTGCCATCCTCCCCCCTAGTGACGGAAACGTCAAGGATGATTTGCTAACCTCTATCCCTGCCCGACGCTGGGCTTCGATCGAAGAAGTTGAGCAAACCCTCATCTTTCTTTTAGATGCCCCTATGTATATCACCGGTGAAATCATCCACCTCGATGGTGGACGCCATCTAGTTTGATTTTCTCTGCCAGGAGTACGTTTATGGATATTACGTTCATTCACGACCTACTGGTCCGCGGTATCATCGGCATCAGTGATCGCGAGCGCGCCCAACCTCAAGATATTCTGATTAATCTGGCATTGTTTGGGGATGTCAGCCAAGCCGCAGAAACAGACCGCATCGAAGACTGCATCAACTATCGAACGATAGCCAAGAAAATCACGGCTTACGTCGAGCGCGCCGGGCGCTATACGGTTGAAGCCCTCGCCGCCGATATTGCGCGTTTGTGCCTGGAAGAGCCCGCCGTTGTGGGAGTGCGGGTGAGGGTTGAAAAACCGGGCGCCGTACGCTTTGCCCGTTCGGTGGGTGTAGAAATTGAGCGCTTCCGGGACTCAAAAACCAACCCAGCGATGCATCAGGCTTATATCCTCTTAGGCAGCAACATCGAGCCTGAGGTCAATATTGCCGCAGCCATTGAGCGCCTGAAGGAATCCTGTGTGGTAAACGCCATTTCCAGTATTTGGGAGACCGAGGCCGTGGGCTCACCCGGACCACGCTTCCTAAATGCCGTCGTTTGGCTCTCGACCCCCCTTGATTTGGAAGCGCTCAAAAATCAAATTCTAGCCCCAATCGAACAGGCCTTAGGACGTGTTCGCACTTCTGATAAGAATGCTCCACGCACCATAGACTTGGATGTCCTTATCTATGATGAACAGATCCTGGACAATAATGTATGGCAACGCGACTTTATTGCGCTGCCGCTGGCAGAATTACGTCCAGATCTCAGCCGTTCCACCAATAGTGAAAGTCTGGCTGAAATTGCCCAACGACTGCGTTCAGCCTCCTCTGCTTTTGTGCGCAGTGATTTGCACCATCTAAGTCGCCTGCGTTAAATATGCAGAGGCTCAGCACTGCGCGAGATGTTGTCTAAAAACTCCATCCGCGTCGCCATGCTGGTGCGAAATGCACCCAGCATGGTTGAGGTCGTCATCCGTGAGTTGTGCTTCTTGACGCCTCGGATCATGGCACACATATGAATAGCCTCAACCACCACCGCCACACCCATAGGGTGTAAAACCTCATTTAGGAAATCCGCGATTTGGCGGGTCATTCGCTCCTGAACCTGTAACCGCCGCGCAAACATGTCCACGACCCGCGGAATCTTGGAAAGACCGATCACCTTACCTTTGGGAATATAAGCCACATGCGCGCGCCCGATGAAAGGCAACATATGGTGCTCACACAGGCTATAAAATTCAATATCCCGCACCACGACCATTTCGTCATAATTGACATCAAAGATAGCCTCATTAATCAGTTCAACCGGATCCACACGGTAACCCGCCAGTAATTCCTCATACATGTTTGCCACCCGTTCAGGGGTGCGCAGCAGTCCCTGGCGATCTGGATCCTCACCAAATGCAATCAACATTCGGCGCACGCTCTCCTGAATAGCCTGAGTATCAATGCCATCACCATCTAAAAGTTCGGCTGCTGCATACACATTCGCGTTCATCGTGAGTCTTCCTCCTTGATTTACTTTTACGATCGGTAATTCGCTATTGCTGACGACTCAGCAAGGCATGTGTCAACTCCCTTAAGGCTATCATGGCTTCGTTCTCTAACCCGGTTCTTTCCAGCCACTCTAAAGCCTCTTGAGTAAGTCTGTCGGCTTCGAGTTCCGTTTGACGCTGAACACCCTCTTCAATTAGCCATTGAGCCAGGACAGGGGCCTCATGGGGTTGAATTTGTCCTTCGCGCCAACGCTGCGCAAAACGTCCATTGCGGACTAAACCTAACACAACCGGAAGCGTCTTTTTCCCACTCACCAGATCGCTCTCGGTGGATTTTCCGGTCAAAGCCGTACTACCCCAAATCCCCAGCCAGTCATCCACAACCTGGAAACATAAACCCAAAGCATTTCCATATTGCGCAAAGGCATGTTGCACGGATTCTTCCGCACCCCCAATGAGCGCACCTAAATGGGCACACGTCTGGATCAACGCCGCCGTCTTCCCAGCAATCATGGTCCAATAGTGTTCCAATGGGATTTCGCAATCTTGCTCAAAAGCAATATCAAGATGCTGCCCCCCGGTTAGTCGCAAGCAGGTTTCGACAAACAATGATTGAGAGCGAAAATACTTGTCTGGGCTTAGAACATGTTGTAGTCTGTTTAGTGCCATAAAGGCTATCGCAAACATGGCATCGCCAGCATTGATGGCTTGCGCCTCCCCCCATCGCGCCCAGACCGTAGGACGGCCTCGACGCAAGGGGCTTCGATCCTCAATATCATCATGGATGAGGGAAAAGTTATGTAAAAGTTCAACTGCCGCTGCCGCTGGCAGAGCCCTTTCCCAATCACCACCCACCGCATCTGCGATCAGAAGTAACAGCAGGGGACGGAGGCGTTTCCCTTGCGCCTCCTGGCCTGCTCCCTCGCCTTCCCATCCCATGTGATAACGCAGCATTGCTGCCATACCAGGATAGTCTTTAAGGATTGGGTAATCCAAAATCTCTTGTAACAAAGCCTCTAACCTGGGACGATATTGTGAGAAAAAAGGTGAAAATGCATTCATGGTTAAATCACCTTTGGATCAGTGATACAGAACGAAGCGTCGAAATCGTGCCCGCCCCCACGCCAAACATGGCGATGCGCAGCGCAAGCAAGATTTCTTCCACCAAGCCCATCACCTCATCTGTGGAGCGGGCCGCTGCTCTCAAAAAAGGTCCCGCCATGCCAACTAGAGAGGCACCCAACGCAATACATTTAGCCACATCTAGGCCATGACGAATTCCCCCTGAAGCGATCAAAGGAAGTTCGGGAACGGCATTCCGCACCGCCACTAAAGCGTGTGCCGTGGGAATGCCCCAATCACGAAACAAGGCCGCCACCCGCGCACGTCGTTCGTCCGGCATGCGGTACATCTCAACCTGCGACCACGAGGTTCCTCCTGCCCCTGCCACATCAATTGCTGCCACGCCGACATCGGCTAGACACCGAGCCACTTGAGCAGAGATGCCCCAGCCCACTTCTTTCACGATCACCGGTACCCCCACTTCCTTACAGACGACCTCTATTTTTCTCAGCAGGCCACTAAAACGCGTATTGCCCTCTGGCTGTAGTGCCTCCTGAAGCGGATTTAGGTGCAGAATCAGGGCATCCGCCTCAATCATCTCAACCGCCCGGCGGCAGTCCACAGAGGTGAAACCATAATTAAGTTGCACCGCGCCCAAATTGGCAAACAAGAGAATAGAAGGCGCAACACGCCTAACCCGAAAGGACTCCACGCTCTCAGGATGCTGAAACGCTGTCCTTTGAGAGCCCACGCCCATCGCCAAACCAAAACGTTCCGCCACCTCAGCCAGACGCAAATTTATCACCTCGGCTTCAGATGTGCCCCCGGTCATGGAAGAGATTAAGAGTGGTGCTCCCAGAGGTTTCCCCAAAAATTCGCTTTTTAAGTCTATGGCTTCAAAATCCAGTTCGGGCAAAGCCACATGCTCAAATGCATAGGCATCCAAACCATTGCTCAAGGCCGACTGGACGTCCTTTTCAAGGTTGATCCGAATATGGTCTACTTTGCGAGGTTGTAAATCAGGATCATGTCCCTGCATGGTCACCTACCAGAGGATGTGTGTTTGAGTATACCAAAGGAAAAGGGTAAGAAAACCCATCCTGCTTAGGCAAAGATTGTACACCCAGATTAAGTTCCTAATCCTCTTTAGTGTTGGGTTAGGATGCAGAAGCAATTATCTTGACACCTTCTAATCCCGAATTACAATTACTGCAACCTTAGAGACCTGGGAGGTTGCAATGAGCGATGTATTTGAAGAGGTCAAAGCGGTGATCGCTGACGTGCTGAAAATTGATCCCAGCGAAATCACCCCTGAGACGCGCATTATCGAAGACCTCAAAGCCGATTCTATGGACCAATTCTTCCTAATTGATGGTCTCAGTCAAAAGTTCGATTTGGCCATTTCGGATGAAGACGCACGCCAAATCAAGACCGTGGCCGACGCCGTGCGTTACATCGAAACACATAAAAAGCAATAAGTAAAATGGCACGGAAGCAGAATTATTACTTCCGTGCCTAGCACCCTTCATCCCAAAGATCGCATTACCTTCCTAAATAAGGTGCAACTAACTCAGCCACCTGCTCAGGGTGTTGAGCAATTCGTACCCCGGCTGCCTCTAGGGCAGCAATTTTTCGGTCCGCTGTACCTGCTCCTCCCTCAATGATCGCACCTGCGTGTCCCATGCGCTTCCCGGGCGGGGCAGAGCGACCGGCAACGAACCCTATCACTGGTTTAGTGACGTGGCGGGCAATATATTCCGCAGCGCGTTCTTCATCATTACCCCCAATTTCCCCAATTAATACTATCGCTTCCGTGTAGGGATCGGCCTCAAACAACGACAAGACATCAATAAAATCTGTCCCACGCACCGGATCTCCACCGATACCCACACAAGTGCTTACCCCCACCCCCTTCATTTTCAAGGCATAGAGCACTTCGTACGTCAATGTACCTGAACGCGAAACCACCCCCACGCTTCCAGGCAACGCAATATTGCCGGGAATAATTCCCACCTTGGATTCACCCGGAGTCAGTGCGCCGGGGCAATTTGGCCCGATCAAACGCACTTGCTTCTGCTCCAAATAGCGCGTCACGCGCATCATATCTTGGATTGGGATACCCTCAGTAATACAGAAAATAAGGCCAATTCCAGCATCCGCCGCTTCAAAAATAGCATCTGGCGCAAAACGAGCCGGAACAAAAATCACGCTGACATCGGCACCCGTAGCCTCTACGGCAACTTTAACCGAGTCGAATACAGGAATTTTGCCATCTAAGACCCATTCCCCACCTTTACCCGGTGTCACTCCGGCTACCACATTCGTACCATAAGAAAACATCTGTTGGGTGTGGAAAGACCCCTCATGTCCTGTAATTCCCTGGACTAAAACCCGAGATTTGCGGTTAATCAAGATGCTCATAGATCAAATCTCCTTTGCTAACGGCTACGGCTTTTTGAGCGGCTTCAACCAGGGTTTCGGCGGTTATCATATGGGCATCCGCTAACATCCTTCGCCCTTCTTCCGCATTGGTACCTACTAAGCGTATTACCATAGGCACCTTTGGTTTGACCTCTGACAGAGCACTTAAGATACCCCGTGCAACCTCGTCACAACGCGTAATCCCACCGAAAATATTAATGAGCACCACCCTCACCTTGGGATCAGAAAGGATGATACGCAGCGCCGCCGCTACTTTATCGGCGCCCGCCCCTCCACCAATATCCAGAAAATTGGCCGGCTCCCCCCCGTGTAGCTTGATGATATCCATGGTTGCCATGGCTAGGCCTGCCCCATTGACCATGCACCCAATTTCACCCTCAAGTTTGATATACGAAAGACCATATTTGCGGGCTTCAACTTCTGCCGGCGCCTCCACATCGGGGTCACGCATCTCGGCCAGATCGGGATGGCGGAAAAGCGCATTATCATCAATGCTCATCTTCCCATCCAAGGCTAACATGCGCTTATCTGCGGTAATGACCAGAGGGTTGATCTCCACCAGAGTTGCATCATGAGCGGTATACACTCGCCACAGACCTTCCGCAATACCGGTAAATGTCTTCCAATACTCCCGTGGCAGATCCATGGCGACGGCAAGATCGCGGGACTGATAATCGCGTAATCCGATTAAGGGATCAATATACACCTTGATAATTTTTTCTGGAGAGCGGCGGGCAATTTCCTCAATATCCACGCCTCCCTCCGCCGAAGCCATCATGACCGGACACCTCGCAGTGCGGTCGTTGGTAATGCCCAAATAAAGTTCGCGCTCAATACTCACAGCCTCATCTACCAATACTTTGCGCACCGGCAAACCCTTAATCTCCATGCCCAAAATAAGAGTCGCCAGTTCCTCTGCCTCTTCTGGGGATCGCGCCAATCGAATTCCACCCGCTTTACCTCGTCCCCCTACCAACACTTGGGATTTAATGACCACTTTTCCACCTAATTCCTCGGCGATATGTTTAACTTCATTAGAGTTAAGCGCGACCTTACCGCGAGGAATCGGGATACCAAAGCGTGCAAAGATTTGTTTGGATTGATACTCGTGTAGATTCATAGATCATTCGACCCCATTAGGCATGAATTGGCGAGCCCATTATATCCTTATCTTCTTTCTAACGCTAACCAGCCCGGCAGAAATTTGCTCCGCCGGGCTAGTCCCATTTATACAAGGGCAACCCTCAACCTTTGAGGAATTCCTCCAAGGCCTGGCGGCTGATCCGATAAGCATTCCCGATCTTTTTCGCCTTTAGTTCTCCAGACTGAATCGCAGCCAAAACATCCTCTTCCGAGACGCGTAATATCGTTGCCGCCTCAGCCGGGGTCATCACTTCAGGAATTCCAGCGGGTTTTCCTCCCTCCCCACTGCTTTGTCCGGCGCCTTGAAGGGATTGCGAAATCACATTCCCCAAACCTATGCCAGCCCCAATACCTGCGGTTAACCCTGCGCCACCGCTTGGGTTCTGAGCCGCATCCCGTAGGGCATCTGCGGCCTGTAATTGGGTGTAGGTTTGTAAGTCCAACACCCCCATTGCTCGTAATTCTTCCGCTGATTTTTCAGAGGGCTTCAGGTTGGCAATATAAAATGTTTTGAGGGTTAGACCCAGAGCAGAAAAATCATCTTGTGCTTTGGCTCTAACGCCTGCACCAATCTCCTCGGTTAACCCAATTAGATCGGTTACCGGACGTTTAGCCGCCGTTTCACCCAGCAAATCCTGCAATTTGGAGAGAAGGATCGCCCGCAAACGATCTTCAATATCAGACATACGATATACTTTTTGAGCCCCCACCACCTGCGTCACAAATTGCTGGGCATCTTTTACTTGAAACGAATAGGTACCAAATCCCTGCAGAAGCGCTACCCCCAATCCCATGCCAGGATTGCGCACCAGAATCGGTTGGGGTGTACCCCACTTTCGATCCACAAATTCACGCATGGAGACAAAATAAACCTCAGCAGTGAACGGCGTACGGTTGTTAAACGCCTTCCCCAGGAAATCAATCAGCAAAGGGATGTTAGCAGTGGTAATCGTATGCCGCCCCGGGCCAAAAGAATCCAAAGCCCGCCCATCACGGAAGAACACGGCTCGCTGCGATTCGCGGACGATCACTTGCGACCCTATGCGCAGATCTGCCACCCCTTCTTCAGGGAAACGATGCACGATTTCATCCACCATCTCACTGGGGTATTCAACGACATCGAATATTCTTGCCATCTGATTTCTCCTTCTTGCATCCTAAGTAATTGGTGTGGGTCTACTGGGTGGTTTCCGAAGTTGTGGGAGAAATCCCCAACATCACTTCAACCCGTTTTTCAAAGGTGTCCAAACAAGATTGCGCTACAGCGATAAGGTTTCGCACCGCCGCACCCAATCCCTCGCCGCCAATAGACGCCTCGACATGATCCAGCGCACGCGCCACTTCGTCCTCTAGATTGACCAACGCCAGGTCATAGGCATATACCCTTTCCAGGTCCTCTGGACGAATACGCACCGCATCGAAGAACCCGGTATAGCCGTAAGCCGCCGTTCTAAGCCGATCAATGAATTGGCGAAGTTTTAATGAGGCCTGCTCCATATCGTCCACTAGTTCCAGTTCCCCCTCCCCCAAAAGCGCCCGTTGCACCGCAGAAACCCGCTGCCACAGCGCTTCGAAGTGGTTCGCAAGCGCTTCCCGCAGCATCTTATCGGCCACTCTACGTTGGGCCCGCTCCACATAACCCGCAAACCCCGGAATACGGCTCAACAATTGGTTGAAAATGTTTTGATCGCCCTTAACACGATCATAAATATCGCTCATCGTGCCTCCTTTTGCTTTAGGTGCCTATTGCAGAACATGATCGTTACTTTGATTATAGGGGTAAAAGAGCGGAGATACAATTGGTTTCCTTTATGCAAACTTTCCTTTATGCTGAGTTTTAGAGTTATACTCTAAAAATTTTTGTGTTACGGGAAAAAATCACCTATAATATAGTTACAAGCCCCAATTTTCAAGAAAGGAGGTAAATTACAATGTTATTTGCACCTAAGGAAAAGGGCCAGGGTCTGGTCGAATATGCGCTAATCCTTGTTCTGGTTGCAGTTGTCGTTATCGTTGTGCTTGCTCTCCTCGGCCCCGCCATCGGCAATGTCTTCAGTCAAATTATGCAGAGCATCTAACAAACGATGACTCATATAAAGAAACTGCATGCACATGTAGGCGGAAGCAAAATAACTAGGTTGTCCTGGGCAAGAGATATATTTCGGTGACAATTTTGTAAGTAATCTGTAATGTCACCCCCATTGTTTTTAAAGAGCAAACACTTGTATAATGTGCTTAAGATCACTCATAAACCGAAAGGAGGTGAATTGCGATGTTGTTTGCACCTAAGGAGAAGGGCCAGGGTCTGGTCGAATATGCTTTGATCCTCGTTCTAGTTGCAGTCGTTGTTATCGTCGTCCTCGCCCTCCTTGGCCCCGCCATCGGCAACGTCTTCAGCCGCATCATGAGTAGCATCTAAGCCCCCCGTTGCACATTGCGCAGACACGAAATAGACCCTGCCAAGCAGGGTCTATTTCGTGAATCACAGCATTCAGTTAACAATTTTGATGAGATACTTTTCTACCGATTTGCCTTATAATAATGTTATCTATGCATCATTGTATCTCCTCAGCCCCTCATTTCATAAGGATTGGGAGGTTATAAGAAATGGCCGGTCGAAGCAGGCGAGGTGGTCTTCTAATTATTATTGTGGCTCTTATTCTTTTATTATTGGTTGGAGCCGCTTACTTGTGGCTTCAAATGCAAGGTGGATTGCCTGGGCAAGCCCAACCACTGCCCACTCCAGCCCCCCAAGACCTTGTAGACATTGTTGTGACTACACAATTTATTGCTCGAGGATCAGAGATCGTTGAGGGCGCAGTAACGACGATCCCTTATCCACGTGATAAACTTGTTGCTGGCACTTTCATCACCGATCTTCAATCCGTTTACGGTAAACGTGCAAAATATGATTTAGAACGGGGTATCCCTCTTACCCCTGGCGTCCTTCTCGAGCCTGGAGCCGGCTCAGTGGTCTCATTTGATATTCCCAAAGAATACGTTGCACTATCCGTCCCCATCTCAAGCCTCACATCCGTTTCTTACGCCCTACAACCTGGCGACCATGTTATGGTCATTGGATGTATGTTGCTGGTAGATGTGGATCAACAATTTCAATCTAAACTTCCCAATAAACTTCCTCAGGTCATTAAGCCGGGATTGGTTAATGAACCCGAGTCGTTAACCCCTGGCTTTCTAGACAGCGCTACTTTAACCGACCAGGGACGCGCCGAATTTGATCCCACCCTTAATCAACCACTCTACGCCGTTCCATCCGAACCACAACGTCCTCGCCTGGTCTGCCAGACCATTATTCAAGACGCTGTTGTACTACGAATGGGGGTGTTTTCCCAGGAAATATCAAGCATGGCACAGCAGCCTGCTCCAACCCCTCAACCTGGAGAAACCCCTTCAACGACAACTACAACAGTTCCCAGTGTTGTGACCCTCGTTGTTAGCCCCGAGGATGCTGTGATTTTGAATTTTATGATGCTAGAAGGGATCAAGATCAATCTGGCTCTCCGCAACCCAACCGACACCAAGCCGATTGTCACCGACGCAGTAACCCTTCAATACCTGATGGACCAGAAGAATATTCCACTACCAGCCAAACTGCCTTACGCAGTTGAACCACGGGTGGATTCTCTAGAATTTCCTCAACTGCAAAGCCAGATCACACCCACGCCAATGCCATAAAGCGACTCTATATTGGCACTCTATTAGGAGCATTCATGGCAAGCACTGATAAGATCAAGGTCGTTATTGTTGACGATATACTAGAAACGAGGGAAACGATTCGGCGCGCGCTTCAGCTCGAACCCAGTGTTGAGATCGTCGGAGTGGCTAGAAATGGTCAAGAAGCCATCGAATTGGCTTATGAAAGCCGCCCTGATGTGGTTATTATGGATATCAACATGCCAGATATGGATGGCATTACGGCCACGGAAGCCATTCGCCGTAAAGTTCCCTACACCCAAGTCGTGATCCTCTCAGTGCAAAATGACCCCGGTTATATGCGGCGAGCTATGCTGGCCGGTGCGCGCGATTTTCTCTCTAAGCCACCAGATATTGACGAGTTAATAGCGGCGGTAAAACGCGCCGGGGCTATGGCGTTGGAAGAAAAACGTAGCACTATTTTAACCGGAACAGAAAGTGGAACAAGTAGCAGTGGGCTTGGCGGCGCTTCAAAAGGGAAAATCATCGCCATCTACGGACCAAAAGGAGGGACCGGTAAAACTATCCTTGCAACGAATCTCGCAATTGCCTTTCAGGTTCAAGGCCATAAGTCTATATTAGTAGATGGAGACCTTCAATTTGGAGATATTGCTGTTATTCTTAATGAGCGTGGCAAGAACAGCGTCATAGATCTAGCCATCCGCGCTGATGAACTAGATGCTGAGGTGGTCGAAGGCGTTGTTGTTACCCATCGTGAAACCAAGCTCCCAATCCTGGTTGCTCCCTCAAAACCCGAAATGGCCCTCCAGGTGAACGGGGAGCAGTTTGCCAAACTACTTCAATTCTTGAGCACCTTGTATCGCTTTGTTGTGGTGGATACGTCCTCCTACCTTAGCGACACAACTCAGGCCATTTTAGAAACGGCTGATTACATCGTACTAGTTACGACTCAAGAGTTGCCCTCACTTAAGAACGTTAGTCTGTTTCTCACTTTAGCGGACGCTTCAAACATTCAGCGAGATCGCATCATTCTGGTTCTCAACCGATATGACAAACGGATAAATCTGGACGCTGAAAGAATTAATAACAGTCTTAAACACCCTGTAGAGGTTGTGGTCCCCCTTGATGAACGTGCCGTTATTCAATCTATCCTCAAGGGACGACCCTTCGTATTGGAAGACCGGTCAAGTGCTGTCTCAAAAGCCATCCTTAATCTAGCTGACCTTATTCCGCGCAAAATCGCGCAGCAAGAGACATCTCCGGAGCGTGAAACCGTTGGTAGGAAATGGGGAGTATAAGCCATGTCTCTATTAAAGCGTTTATCTGGTGAAACTTCAACACCCAACAATCACCAAGACGGAGGAGCGGGAATATTGCGGACTCCCTCCACTCCTGTTAAGCGGGTTCCTACCCCAATTCAGCCCACAGGAACTGATACTTACCAAGACTTAAAAAGCCGGGTTCAAGCCAAACTTCTCTCAACGCTTGATCCCTCTATGGATGTGACCAAAGTCGCCGAGGTGCGAAGGACGATTCAGGAATTATTTGAACAAATACTAAATGAAGAGAATATTGTTTTGTCACGCCCCGAACGCGCCCGGATGTATGAACAAATTGTTGCAGAAATATTAGGTTTTGGTCCTCTTCAACCTCTTCTTGAAGATGATACCATCACAGAAATCATGGTAAATGGCGCGCGTAACATCTATGTAGAACGACGTGGAAAAATTCAACGTGTGCCACTCTCCTTTGAAGACAACGATCATGTGATGCGGATTATAGAACGAATTGTCGCACCACTTGGGCGACGGGTGGATGAATCCTCACCTTACGTAGATGCCCGCCTTCCCGACGGATCACGCGTCAACATCGTTATTCCTCCCATTTCGCTGGTCGGGCCAGTCATCACCATTCGCAAATTCGCCCGCAATCCCATCACGGTAGATCAACTCATTCAATTTGGTTCTATTACTCCTGAAGCCGTTCAGTTCCTAGATGCTTGTGTTAAGGCCCGCATCAATATTGTGATCTCTGGTGGCACCGGTTCCGGCAAGACCACTTTACTTAACGTTCTCTCCGGCTTCATCCCCCCTGATGAACGCATTATCACGATTGAAAATGCGGCGGAATTACAACTCCGTCAGGAACACGTCGTTACCCTTGAGTCGCGGCCACCCAACATCGAGGGCCGCGGTGAGATCACCATCCGTCAACTTGTGATTAATGCCCTCCGTATGCGCCCAGATCGCATCATCGTAGGCGAGATCCGTGACGAAGCCGCCTTGGATATGTTACAGGCGATGAACACTGGTCATGATGGTTCCATGACTACCTGCCACTCCAACAGCCCGCGTGATACTTTAGCGCGCATTGAAACTATGACCATGATGGCCGGTATGGATCTCCCCAGCCGAGCTATTCGTGAGCAGATTGCCTCGGCAATTGATCTAGTAATCCACCAAGAACGCATGCGCGATGGTACACGCAAAGTGGTAAGTATCTCCGAAATTACGGGCATGGAAGGTGAGGTCATTACAATGACTGACCTCTTTATCTTCGAGCAAACCGGATATGAAAATGGGAAAGTTATCGGGCGTTTACGCCCAACTGGTTTGAGACCGAAGTTTATGGAAAAGATCGAATCCGCCGGAATTCACTTGCTACCCTCGATTTTTGGCATGATGGAGCGGCGCCGGTAGACCTGATTAGTAAATTTTGGGATAGGGAACCATGATTGAACCACTCGTAGTATTGATGATTGGAGGAGGTCTAGCATTCCTTCTCCTACT
>Ga0272449_1000066_pt1 | contig 137652 bp, 139 predicted proteins | sample YNPCB0241_FD_198679 | JGI IMG/M metagenome (GOLD analysis project Ga0272449, IMG submission 198679) | Hot spring sediment microbial communities from Yellowstone National Park, WY, United States - YNP-CB-024-1 | ecosystem: Environmental > Aquatic > Thermal springs > Hot (42-90C) > Sediment...
CACCCACGCGTTACTCACCCGTCCGCCGCTGACCACGGAGTAAAACCCCATGGCCCGCCCGACTTGCATGTCTTAGGCACGCCGCCAGCGTTCACCCTGAGCCAGGATCAAACTCTCCAAAGAAAAACGCCACTAGGGCGTTGGTTGCGTGTTTGCTTGGACCTCTGCTCTCCCCTTTTCAAGATCCCCCTGCTTGGGCTTTCGCCCGCGCAGCAAAAGCTATGCTATCAACCTTCCCCCTTCTTGTCAACACCCCCTAGGCGGCGGATCTCCTCAATGAAGCGCTCCACGGAGTCAAACTCCCGGTAGACGGAGGCGAAGCGGATGTAGGCCACGTGGTCCAACTCGCGCAGGAAAGCCATGGCCTTAAGGCCGATTTCCTCCGAGGAAATCTCTGGGCCCGCCACCTGGTCCTCAAAGGTGTAGGCGAAACGCCGCAAGGCCTCCTGGTCCACGGGGCGCTTCTCGCAGGCCAAGAGGAGGCCCCGGAGGAGCTTGTCCGGGTTGAAGGGTTCCTTACGCCCATCCCGCTTCACCACCATCAGGGGCTCTAGCTGCGTGCGCTCGTAGGTGGTGAAACGGCGGCCGCAACCGGGGCACTCCCGGCGGCGGCGGATGGCCGCCCCCTCGTCGGAGGGGCGGGAGTCCACCACCCGCGTGTCGGGATGGCCGCAGTAGGGGCATTTCATGGGACTTCCCGCAGGAGCTCGTACACCTCAGGGGAGGTGGGGGGCTCGGGGAGCTGCACCTCCAGCACCACCCCCCGGATGCCCTCGGACACCATGGACCCAAGGCCCAAGGCGGCCCGCACCAAGGCCTGGTCGTAGGCCTCCCCCACGGGGTCGCGGGAGGGCACCACCCCGTTCACCCGCACCCCGGGGAAGGTGCGGCTGGCCCCCTCAATGAGCCCCTCCACCGCCTTGCGCACGGAAAGGGTGTGGGGCTCCATGCGGGCGGAAGGGGGCAGGACCAAGGTGACAAACCCCCCACCCGCCAGGTGCCGGAGGCCGTGTTGCAGGACGTAGAGGCTACTCTTCACGTCCTGGCTCATGAGGTCGTACCACTCCCCTTCCAAAAGCTCCACGAAGGGGGTCTTGCTCTCGGCGGTGGTCACGTGGACGATGCCGTCCAAAAGGCCGAAGAGCTCCTCCACCTTCTCAAAGGTGTTGGTCACGTCCAAGACCACGCTCATATCCCCCCGGATGGGGATGGCCGTGGCCCCCAAGGCCTCCACCTCGGAGGCCACGGAGGTGGCCAGCTCCACGTCCGGGTCCACGGCGATGACCGTGGCCCCGTTCCGCCCGTAGCCGTGGGCGATGGCCCGCCCGAAGCCCCGGCCGGCCCCGGTCACCATGACGATCCGCCCCTCGAGGCCCAACAGGTCCCGTGACATCAGGCCCATTGTAAGGGAAAATGAAGGCATGGCCCGAATCCGCGTGGCCCAAGGGGACATCACCGAGTTCCAGGGGGACGCGATCGTCAACGCCGCCAACAACTACCTGAAGCTGGGGGCAGGGGTGGCGGGGGCCATCCTGCGCAAAGGGGGCCCCTCCATCCAGGAGGAGTGCGACCGCATCGGCAAAATCCGCGTGGGGGAGGCGGCGGTCACGGGGGCGGGGAACCTCCCCGTCCGCTACGTGATCCACGCCGCCGTCTTGGGAGACGAGCCGGCGAGCCTGGAAACGGTGCGCCAGGCTACCCAAAGCGCCCTAGCCAAGGCGGTGGAGCTCGGCCTAAAGACCGTGGCCTTTCCCCTTTTGGGCACCGGGGTGGGGGGGCTTCCCGTGGCGGAGGTGGCGCGGGTGATGCTGGAGGAGATCAAGAAGGCCCCGGACACCCTCGAGGTCACCCTCTACGGCTACCGGGAAGAGGACGCCGAGGCCATCCGCCGGGCCCTCTAGAGGGGTTTGCGGAAGCAGACGATGCGCTCCACCTCTTCGTAGCCCAGGTGGCGGTGGGCCTCCTGGCCGAGGAGGTTCGCGAGCGCCGCATCCGAGGCCATCTCCCGACACCCCTTGGCCCTGGCCCAGGCCTCGGCCGCCTCCACCAAGGCCCGCCCCACCCCCCGGCGCCTCCAGGAGGGCAGCACATACCACCCCTCCAAATACCCCACGGGCCGGGTTTCGCATCCTTCGGCGTAGGGGCGGAGGGAAACCTCCACGAAACCCACCAAGCGCCCTTCGGCTTCCGCCACGAAAGCCATCGCTTGGGGATCCCGCAGGAGGGCTTCCACCTCCTCCGCCTCGTCCCCGCCCTCGGGCCAAAGCTGGACCCGCAAGGCCAGGTAGTCCGCCAGCTCCTCCCGCCTTAGGGGCCGGATCCTCACGGCGCCCGCTCCTCTTCTTGGCCAGGGGAGGCCTTGGGGAAGTACCCCTCGGCCAAGGCTTTCAGGTCCTCCCCGTCCACCTTGCCGTCCCCGTTTTGGTCCCCCTTAAGGCCCTCGCCCTCCTTGCCCAGGTTCTGCGCCACCTCCCAAAGGGCGGCGAAGGGCTTGCCCCGGGGCAAGGGCTGGCCTAGGGGCTTTCCTTCCTTGTCATAGAGGACCACCTTGGGGGAAAGCCTGGGGGCGAGGGGCTTCGCAGGGGTGAGGAGGAGGCGGAAGGCCTCCTGGTCCTTGAGGGGCTTGGCGAAGGCCATGTCCAGGCGCAGGAGGCTAGAGGCGGGGTCAAAGTCCAGGAGGTAGGCGGGGCTTAGGGCCTTAAGGCTTTCCAGGGCGGGGGTGAGGTCCTTCAGGGGAAGCTCCAGCTGGAAGCCCACCGCCTCCCTTACCTCCACCCGCCCAAGGAGGAGGAAGGGGGCCTCCACCTGGGCCTGGGGAGCCACCAGGGTAAGCCTAGGCAGGGGCGGGTCGGAAACGGTGAGGGTGAGCTTCTGGGCCCGGCTGTTCTTGGCCCCGTCCTCCACGGTGAGGATGAGGGAGAACTGGCCCTTTTCCTTGGGCACCCCGCTAAGCCGCCCCCCTTGGAAGACGAGGCCCTGGGGGAGCCTACCCTCCAGGCTGAAGCTGTAGGGCCTCACCCCCCCTTCGGCGCTGAAGGCGGCGCTATAGGGCTCGCCCAAGTAGGCGGGGGGAAGGGTGGTGGCGGTGAGGCGGAGGGCCTCGAGGCCCGTCCCGCCCGGGTCCTGGGTGCCGCAGGCGGCCAGGAGGAGGAGAAGGGGCCAGGCCTTGCGCATAGGAAAAGCCTAACCGCTATAGTTGAAGGCATGATTAAGCCGGACTGGTGGATCCGGGAGATGGCCAAAAAGGGGATGATAGAGCCCTTTGAGGAGAGGCTCGTGCGGGAAGGGGTCATCAGCTACGGCCTTTCCTCCTTCGGCTACGACCTAAGGGCCGCCCCGGAATGGAAGATCTTCACCAACGTTTTCTCCACCGTGGTGGACCCCAAGAACTTTGACGCGCGGAGCTTCGTGGAGTACGAGGGCGAAGAGGTCATCATCCCCCCCAACTCCTTCGCCCTCACCCGGAGCATAGAGTACATCCGCATGCCGGAAAACGTGATCGCCATTGCCTTGGGCAAGAGCACCTACGCCCGGTGCGGCATCGTGGCCAACGTGACCCCCTTGGAACCGGGCTGGGAAGGCCACGTGACCCTGGAGATCTCCAACACCACCCCCCTCCCCGCCAAGGTCTACGCCGGGGAGGGCATCGTGCAAATCCTCTTCCTGGAAGGCCCTAGGCCCGAAACCACTTACAAGGACCGCAAGGGCAAGTACCAGGGGCAAAGGGGCATTACCCTGCCCCGGGTGTAGGCTATGGGGGTGCGCGTCCTCCTCCTTCTCCTCGTCCTCCTTAGCGCCTGCAAGGGTGAGAGCATGAAGCCCCTTCCCTACCTTTCGGAAAAGCCCGTGCGCTCCTTCAAGGCCCCTGAGCCGGTGCTAAAGCCCGGCAAGGACTACTACGCCCGCCTCAGGACCACCCAAGGGGATATCCTCTTGGACCTTCTGGAGAAGGAAACGCCCAACACGGTGAACTCCTTCGTCTTCCTGGCCCTTCACCGCTACTTTGACGGGGTGGTCTGGCACCGGGTCATCCCCGGCTTCGTGGCCCAGACGGGGGACCCCACGGGCACGGGCCGGGGTGGGCCCGGCTACACCTTTGGCCTGGAGATCGTCCCGGGCCTGGCCTTTGACCGGGAGGGCCTGGTGGGCATGGCCCGCACCCAGGACCCCAACTCCAACGGGAGCCAGTTCTTCATCACCCTGGCCCCTACCCCCCACCTCACGGGGCAGTACACCCTCTTCGCCAAGGTGGTGGAGGGGATGGAGGTGGTGCGCCGCCTGGCCCCCACGGAGGGCCCCGGGGCCAGGGCGACCCCGGACCGCATCCTCAGCGTGGAAATCCTCGTGAAGGAATGATCCCCGAAGGCACCCGCTTCCTCCTCCCCCCCGAGGCCCGGCTCAAGGCCGAGCTCCAAAGGCGGCTCCAGAAGCTCTTCTGGCAGCACGGCTACGAGCCCGTGGAGCTTCCCGCCCTCGAGGCCTTTGACCCTAGCCATCCCCTGGCGGAAAGGGCCTTCAAGCTGGTGGACAAGACGGGGGAGGTGCTCGCCCTAAGGAGCGAGTTCACCACCCTTCTCGCTAAGCTCCTAAGGCCCCACCTGAAGGAAGGGGCCCACCGCTTCCAGTACGCCGGGGCCCTTTGGCTACGGGAAGGGGATGCGGAGCTTGGGCGGCTTCGCGAGTACACCCAGGTGGGGCTAGAGCTCATCGGGGTCACGGGGCCCAAGGCGGACGCGGAGGTCCTCCACCTGGCCTTTGCCGCCCTCGAGGCCCTGGGCCTAGACGGGGTGGTGGAGGTGGGCCTGCCGAGCCTGGTGGGGGAGGTGCTCAAGGCCTCGGGCCTGCCGGAAGGGGCTAGAAGGGCGGCGCAGGCCGCCATCCACCGCAAAAACCTCCCCGAGCTTTCCGCCCTCCTCGCCCGCCACCCGGTGCCGGAAGGGGTGAAGAAGGCCCTCCTCGCCCTCCCTGACCTCTACGGGGAACCAGAGGTCCTAAAGGAGGCCAAGGCCCTGCCCCTCCCCCCCAAGGCGCAGAAGGCCCTGGCCGACCTGGAGAGGACCCTGAAGCTTCTGGAAAGGCCCGTCCTCCTGGACCTGGGTATGGCCCGGCGGTACGAGTACTACTCGGGCATCTTCTTCCGGGCCTACACCCCGGGCTTCGGCCTGCCCCTCCTGGGGGGTGGGCGGTACGATGGGGCCCTTCTGCCCCAAGCGGCGGGCTTCGCCTTGGGGGTGGAACGGGCCCTGGAGGCCCTAAAGCTTCCCCAGGCGGAGGAACCCCCTGAGGTCTTGGCCCTGGACCTGAAGGCCCTCCGCCACTTCGCCCGGGAAAGGCGGGTGGAGCTTTACCACGGGGAAGACCCCGTGGCCTACGCCAAGGCCAAAGGCATCCCCTACCTGGCGGAAGGGGAGCGCATCTGGGAGGTGGTGTGAAGCGCTACGCCCTCACCGTGGCCCTGCCCAAGGGAAGGATGTTCCAGGAGGCCTACGAGGCCCTCCGGCGGGCGGGCCTTCCCCTTCCCCCCATCCAGGACCCCCGGGCCCTCCTCCACGGGGAGGAAGGGGGCGTGGCCCTTCTGGAGCTCCGCAACAAGGACGTGCCGGTCTACGTGGACCTGGGCATCGCCGAGATCGGGGTGGTGGGGAAGGATGTCCTCCTGGACTCGGGGCGGGACCTCTACGAGCCCGTGGACCTGGGCTTTGGCGCCTGCCGGCTCTCCCTCATAAGGCGCCCGGGGGACACCTCCCCCATCCGCCGCATCGCCACCAAGTACCCCAACTTCACCGCCCGCTTCCTCAAGGAACGGGGCTGGGTGGCGGACGTGGTGGAGCTTTCCGGCAACATTGAGCTCGCCGCGGTCACGGGCCTGGCGGACGCCGTGGTGGACGTGGTGCAGACCGGGGCCACCTTGAGGGCGGCGGGGCTTGTGGAGGTGGAGGTCCTCGCCCACTCCACCGCCCGGCTCGTGGTGAACCGGCAGGCCCTCAAGCTCAAGCGCTCCCTCCTCAAGCCCCTCATCGCTAAGCTGAGAAACCGTGACCGAGACCCGTAGAAAGCGCATAGAAGAGGTGCTCAAGCGAAGGCAGCCCGACCTCACGGTGCTCCTGGAGAACGTGCACAAACCCCACAACCTCTCCGCCATCCTCCGCTCCTGCGACGCCGTGGGGGTCCTCGAGGCCCACGCCGTGAACCCCACGGGGGGCGTGCCCACCTTCAACGAGACCAGCGGGGGAAGCCACAAGTGGGTCTACCTGCGGGTCCACCCGGACACCCCTTCCGCCTTCCGCTTCCTCCGGGAAAGGGGCTTCCGCATCTACGCCACCGCCCTCCGGGAGGACGCCCAGGACTTCCGCGAGGTGGACTACACCAAGCCCACCGCCATCCTCCTCGGGGCGGAGAAGTGGGGGGTTTCCGAGGAGGCCTTGGCCCTGGCGGATGGGGCCATCAAGATCCCCATGTTTGGGATGGTGCAGAGCCTCAACGTGAGCGTGGCGGCGGCGGTCATCCTCTTTGAGGCCCAACGGCAACGCCTAAAGGCGGGGCTCTACGAAAGGCCCCGCCTGGACCCCGAGCTCTACGCGAGGGTGCTGGCGGACTGGCTTAGGAAGTGACGTAGGTGAGCCAGCCCTCGTACTCGGGCCGCCTGCCCGTCACCACCTCCAAATAGACCTCCCGCAGGCGCAAGGCGATGGGCCCCGCGGTGCCTTGCCCGATGGGGCGCCAGTCAATCATGGACACGGGGGTCACCTCGGCGGCGGTGCCCGTCATGAAGACCTCGTCCGCCATGTAGAGCTGGTCGCGGGTGGCCCGCACCACCTGGACCTCGTAGCCTAGGTCCTGGGCGAGGCGGATCACGGTGTCCCGGGTGATGCCCTCGAGGTTCACCGAGTGCTCCAGGGCGTAGATGACCCCGTCCCGCACGAAGAAGAGGTTCTCCCCGCTCCCCTCGGCCACGTAGCCCTCCTCGTCCAGAAGGAGGGCCTCATCGGCCCCTGCGGCCACCGCCTCCATCTTGGCCAGGGCGGAGTTCACGTAGTTCCCCCCCACCTTGGCCTTGCCCGGCATCACGTTGGCGGGGAAGCGGGCCCAAGAGCTGGTGATGAGCTTGGCGCCCCTGCGCACCGCCTCCTCTCCCAGGTAAGCCCCCCACTCCCAGGCGGCCACCATGACCTCCGCCGGATTGTTGGGCAGGGGGTTTACCCCTAAGGCCTTCGCCCCCATCCAGGCCAGGGGGCGGATGTAGCAGCTTTTGTAGCCGTTTCGCCGCACCACCTCCTTTATGGCCTCCTCTAGCTCCTCGGGAGCGAAGGGGATTTCCATGCGCAGCACCTTGGCGGAGTTGTAAAAGCGCCGCACGTGTTCCTTCAAGCGGAAGATGGCGGGGCCTTTGGGGGTTTCGTAGGCCCGGATGCCCTCAAACACGCTGGTCCCGTAGTGCAGGGCATGGCTTAAGACGCTGGTCTTGGCCTCCTCCTGGGGCACCAGCGCCCCGTTCATCCAGATAAGCCCCGCTTTGATGTGCACATCCCCGCCTTTGGCCTCAGGCTTGGTCATGGCGAACCTCCGCCCCCATCATAACGCTATCTTCCCCGTGGGAAAAAAGGCGTAGGGCGGCGAAGACCTCCCGGGCCTCCTGCGCCAAAGCCTGGGCCACCGGGGCCTTGAGGCTCCCTTCCCGGTGGATGAGGTAAACGGTGCGCCCGGCCCCAGGGGGTAGGAGGGGCCTTAGGTGGGCCCGCTTCCCGGGAGGGAGGGTCCAAAGGGCCACCTCTGGCAGGAGGGTGAGCCCCCCCACCTCCTCCACCAGGCGCATGAGGGTTTCCAGGTCTCCGCTTTGGAACTCCACGGCCCGCCTCCTAAGGCTTGGCCGGCAAACGGAAAGGACCTGGTCGCGGAAGCAGGGCCCCTCCGAGAGCACCCACGTGTCCTCCAGCGGGATCTCCAAGGGGTGAAGGGCCGTCTTGGCATAGAGAGGGTGGCGTGGGGAAATGTAGGCCAGGAAAGCCTCGGTGAAGAGGGGGTAGGCCTTAAGGCCGGGCACCTTCTCCTCCGTGCCCACCAGGCCCGCATCCAGTTGGCCTTCCTCTAGGCCCCTAAGGATACCCGGGGTAAGCTCCTCCCGCACCGCCACCTCGAGGGCCGGATACTTTTCCGTAATCCGCGGGAGAAGGCGGGGAAGGAGGTAGGGGGCCAGGGTGGGGATGACCCCGATGCGAAAAGACCCTTGGAATACCCCTTCCTCCCCCCGGGCCAAGGCCTTCAGGCGCTCCACCTCCTCCAACACCCGCCGCGCCTGGGCCACCACCGCCTGCCCCACCTCCGTGGGCCTGCCCTTCTTACGGTCAAAAAGCCGCACGCCCAAAGCCTCTTCCAGCTTCCGGATCTGAACGCTCAGGGCGGGTTGGGTGAGGTACACGCGCTCCGCCGCCCGGGTAAAGCTCCCCTCCTCGGCCAAGACCACGAGGTAGCGCAGCTGGGCTAAGGTGATGTTCATAATGCTATTTTATGGGCAGAAACAACGCAATCTATTGGACTTATAAATCCCCCTTGCCTAAGGTGGAAAGTGCCGGGCGGGAAAGCCCGCCCAGGCAAAGGAGGTAGGTATGTTCCTGAGAATAGACCGGTTGCAGATTGAGTTGCCCATGCCCAAGGAGCAGGACCCCAACGCCGCCGCCGCGGTGCAGGCCCTTCTGGGCGGTCGCTTCGGGGAGATGTCCACCCTGATGAACTACATGTACCAGTCCTTCAACTTCCGGGGGAAGAAGGCGCTTAAGCCCTACTACGACCTCATCGCCAACATCGCCACGGAGGAGCTTGGGCACATTGAGCTCGTTTCCGCCACCATCAACAGCCTCCTGGCCAAAAACCCCGGAAAGGACCTGGAGGAAGGGGTAGACCCCGTGAGCGCCCCCTTGGGCTTCGCCAAGGACGCCCGCAACGCCGCCCACTTCATCGCCGGGGGGGCCAACACCCTGGTGATGGGGGCCATGGGAGAGCACTGGCACGGGGAGTACGTCTTCACCAGCGGCAACCTCATCCTGGACCTTCTCCACAACTTCTTCCTGGAGGTGGCGGCCCGCACCCACAAGCTCCGGGTCTACGAGATGACGGATAACCCCGTGGCCCGGGAGATGATCGGCTACCTCCTGGTGCGGGGTGGGGTCCACGCCGCCGCCTACGGCAAGGCCCTGGAAACCCTTACCGGGGTGGAGATGACCAAGATGCTCCCCATCCCCCGGATTGACAACAGCAAGATCCCCGAGGCCAAGAAGTACATGGACCTGGGCTTCCACCGCAACCTCTACCGCTTTAGCCCCTCCGATTACCAGGACCTGGGCCTTATCTGGAATGGGGCTTCCCCCGAGGACGGGAGCGAGGTGGTGGTGGTGGACGGCCCCCCCACGGGCGGCCCCGTGTTTGACGCCGGCCACGACGCCGCCGAGTTCGCCCCCGAGTTCCACCCCGCCGAGCTCTACGAGATCGCCAAGAAGCTCTACGAGAAGGCGAAGTAGCCGCCTTCGCTAGCCTGGCCCGTAGCGCCCTCCGGGAAGGGCCCGGGCCAGGCCCTTGATCTCCAGGAGGGCGAGAAGGGAAAGCACCCTTTCCGGGGGCAATCCCGCGGCCTGGGCCAGGTCCTCCGGCAGCGCTTCCCCCTGGGAAAGGAGGGCGTAAAGGGCGGCCTCCTCCGGGGAAAGCTCCGGAGGGGCCTTGGGCTTAGGGGAAAACCCTAGGTAGGAAAGGACGTCCCCGGCCTCGAGGACGGGGTACGCCCCGTCCTGGATGAGGCGGTTTGCCCCCAAGGAGGCGGGGTCCGTGGGCCGGCCCGGCACCGCCAGAACCTCCTTTCCCAGTTCCAGGGCGTGCTTGGCCGTGATGAGGGCCCCGGAGTCCAGGGGAGCCTCCACCACCAGCACCGCCCGGGCAAGCCCAGCGATGAGCCGGTTCCGCCTGGGGAAGAACTCGGGCTTAGGCCCTGTCCCCAAGGGAAACTCGGAAACCAGGTCCATGCGCCCCGCCAAGGGGCGGTGTTCGGGCGGATAGACCCGGTCCAGGGCGCTCCCCAAAACGCCCAGGGTCCGCCCGCCCCCTTCCAAAGCCCCCAGGTGGGCCTCCCGGTCTATGCCCCGGGCCAGGCCCGAAACCACCCAAAGCCCCGCCTCCGCCAGCTCCCGGGCAAGCCTCCGGGCGAAGCCCAAGGCCCAGGGGGAGGCCTTGCGGGTACCCACGATGGCCACCGCCCGCTCCTCCGGAGGCAGCGCTCCCCGAAGGTACAGGTGGGTGGGGGGCTGGGGAAGCCTCCTTAAGCTTTCAGGAAAATCCTCCTCCCAAAGGCCGAGGATGCGTATCCCCAAACTCTCCGCCCGTCTTCTTTCCCCTTCTGCGCGCCTTTCCGCTTCCGGGTAAAGGCTTACCACCTCGGGAAAGCGCTCCCGGAGAAAGGCCAAAGGCTCTTCCTGGGTAAGGGCCTCCAGAAGTCGCTTGGGGCCAATCCCGGGGAGGAAGGCCAAGGCCAAGGGGTCCACGGCCTGGAGTATACTGAATAGCCTGGAAGGTCCGGCTTCTGGCCCCTTGGCCAAATCCAGGAAGCCGGGATCACCTAAACCATGAGCGAAAAGACGTATTCCGGTTTCATCGCCCTCGTGGGCAAGCCCAACGTGGGCAAGTCCACCCTGCTCAACAACCTCCTGGGGGTCAAGGTGGCCCCCATCAGCCCCAAACCCCAGACCACGAGGAAACGCCTCAGGGGGATCCTCACCGAGGGGAACCGCCAGATCGTCTTCGTGGACACCCCGGGCCTGCACCAGCCCATGGACGCCCTGGGGGAATTCATGGACCAGGAGGTCTACGAGGCCTTGGCGGACGTGAACGCCGTGGTCTGGGTGGTGGACCTGCGCCACCCCCCCACCCCGGAGGACGAGCTGGTGGCCAAGGCGCTCAAGCCCCTGGTGGGCAAGGTCCCCATCCTCCTCGTGGGAAACAAGCTGGACGCCGCCAAGTACCCCGAGGAGGCCCTTAAGGCCTACCACGCCCTTCTGCCCGAGGCCGAACCCCGGATGCTCTCCGCCTTGGACGAGAAGCAGGTGGCGGGGCTTAAAGCCGAACTCTTGGCCCTTTTGCCCGAGGGTCCCTTCTTCTACCCCGAGGACTTCGCCAAAAGCGACCAGGACTTCGGGGAATGGGTGGCGGAGATCATCCGGGAAGAGGCCATGAAGCGGCTTTGGCACGAGGTACCCTACGCCATCGCCGTGAAGACCGAGGAGGTGGCGGAGCGGGAAAACGGGGTTTTGTACATCAAAGCCCTCCTCTACGTGGAACGCCCCTCGCAAAAGGGCATCGTCATCGGGGAGGGGGGGCGGAAGCTCAAGGAAATCGGCCAGGCGGCCAGGAAGCAGCTGGAGGTCTTCCTGAACCGGAAGGTGTACCTGGACCTCGAGGTCAAGGTCTACCCCGACTGGCGCAAGGACCCCGAGGCCCTACGGGAACTCGGCTACCGCTCCTCCATAGGGTGAGCCCGGGGGTTTTCCCTTGGGCACGGGAAGGGTAGCATAACCCTATGCCCTGGCTCCTTCCCCGCGAAATCGCCCCCCTGCACCAGAAGGCCCTGGACCGCTACTTGGGAAGCCTCACGGAAAAGCTTTCCGACCCCGGCGTGGACCGGAACGCCCTGGTGCGGGAGGAGCTTGCCCGCCTCCTCTATGGCCGGCCCTACCCCGAGCTCCTGGAAGTGAACCCCTTGGCGGCCATGGCCTTGGACCCCGAGGGCATCACCTTTGAGGCGGAGTACTACGCCGCCACCGACCTGGAGAAGTTCCGAAAGGTGAAGCCCCTCCTCTGGTTCTGGAAGGTCCTGGACCTCACCCCCATCGGCCAGTCCGTCCATTCCGGGGTGGCCCTACGGCGGGCCTTGGCCCCCTTCATCTTCAAGCGGGTGGGGAAAAACCCCAAGTTCTTCCAGAACGTGGAGTTCTCCGTGGGCTACAACCTGGAGCTAGGGGACGACGTGGTGGTCCACCGCTACGTCTTCTTGGACGATATCGGGGGGATTAAGATCGGCGACCGGACCTCCCTTTCCGATTACGTCAACGTCTACAGCCACACCCACCACGTCCTGGCCTCCCCCGACGTGACCCTGAAGGAAACCCTCATCGGCAGCGGGGTGCGCATCACCTACCACGCCACCATCCTGGCCGGGGTGCGCATCGGAGACGACGCCATGGTGGGCACGGGGGCCGTGGTTACCCGGGACATCCCCCCCCACGCCATCGCCTTGGGCATCCCCGCCCGCCCCGTGCGCTACAAGGTGCGCCACGACTGCCCCTACTGCCGCAAGGGGGAGCCCCACCCCTCGGACCTCGTCCCGAGGCTTCCCGACCGCAAGGGCAACCCCGACTACCCCGACTTCCTCCCCCCCGGCTTCGGCACCCGGGAGGCCTAGATGTGGACCAAGGAGGAACTGGACCGCTACCACCGGCAGATGATCCTGCCCCAGGTGGGGCCGGAAGGGCAGGCCCGGCTTAGGGAGGCCTCCGTGGCCGTGGTGGGGGCCGGGGGCCTAGGCGTGCCCGTCCTCCAGTACCTGGTGGCGGCGGGCGTGGGCCGGGTGGGGATTGTGGAGATGGACCGGGTGGAGCTTTCCAACCTCCACCGCCAGGTGCTCTACGCCACGGAGGACGTGGGCAAGCCCAAGGCCCTGGCGGCCAAGGAGCGCCTCCAGGCCCTAAACCCTCTGGTCCGGATTGACGCCTACCCCGTCCGCCTCACCTCGGAAAACGCCCTGGAAATCCTCAAGGACTACCAGGTCCTGGTGGACGCTTCCGACAACTTCCCCACCCGCTACCTGGTGAACGACGCCGCCGTTCTCCTCAACAAGCCCCTGGTCTTCGGGGCCATCTACCAGTTTGACGGACAGGTGGCGGTCTTCCACCACCCCACGGAGGAAGGGACCATGGGGCCTTGTTACCGGTGCCTCTTCCCCAAACCCCCGCCACCCGGCTCCGTCCCCTCCTGCGCCGAGGCCGGGGTCTTCGGCGTGCTTCCGGGCGTGGTGGGGGCCCTGATGGGGGCGGAGGTCCTCAAGGTCCTCTTGGGCCTGGGTAAGCCCTTGGCGGGCCACCTCCTCCTCTACGATGCCCTGGAGGCCAGCTTCCGCAAGCTCAAGGTGCGCCGCAACCCCACCTGCCCCGTGTGCGGGGATAACCCCACGCAACGGGAACTCATAGACTACGAAGCCTTTTGTGGCCTGTAAAAGGGGCCTGGGGCCTTACGCCCCAAGCCCCCCAAGGACCTTAGCGCTCCTCCAAGGGGATATAGGGCCTGTCCAACTCCCCGATGTACTTGGCGTCGGGGCGGAGGAGGCGGTTGTCCAGCTCCTTGTACTCCAGGATGTGCCCCACCCAGCCGGCGATGCGGGCCACGGCAAAGATGGGGGTGAAGAACTCCAGACCAAAGCCTAGGTCGGAGTAGACCACCCCGGAGTAGAAGTCCACGTTGGGGTAGATGCCCCGGGGGTTGAGCACCTTCCCCGCTTCCTCTTCCACGATCTTGAGGATCTGGTACTCCTGGGAGTGGCCGTGCTTTTCCGCCACCAAACGGGCCAGGCGCTCCAAGACCCCGGCCCGCGGGTCAAAGGCCTTGTAGACCCGGTGGCCCATGCCCATGATGCGCTCCTTCTTGGCGAGCTTTTCCCGCACCCAATCCCGGGCCCTTTCCGGGGTACCGATCTCCCGGATCATCTTCATCACCGCCTCGTTGGCCCCGCCGTGCCTGGGGCCCTTGAGGGAGGCCACGGCGGCGGTGATGGCGGAGTAGAGGTCGGTTTCCGTGGAAAAGGCGGCGATGGCGGTGAAGGTGCTGGCGTTAAAGCCGTGCTCCGCATGCAGGATCAGGGCAGCGTCCATGAGCCTTTCCTGCTCCGGGGAAGGCTCCACCCCGTTCGCCATGTAGAGGAAGTTGGCGGCGTGGGAAAGGTCCTCCCGCGGGGGGATGGGGGCTTTCCCTTCCTTAAGCCGCTTGTTGGCGGCCACGATGGTGGCGAACTTGGCGATGAGGTCCAGGCCCTTTTGGTAGAGGGCTTCCTTGGAGATGTCGTTCTCTGCGGGATCCAGCATGCCCAGCTCGGAGACGGCGGTGCGCAGGAAGCTCATAGGGTGGGCCGAAACGGGATAGCGCCGGAAGGACTCCAGGAGATGCTCCGGCAGGGCGCGGCGGGAAGCCAAATCCCTTTTGAAGGCTTGTAGCTCTTCTCGCTTGGGTAGTCTGCCGTGGAGGAGGAGGAAGGTGGTTTCCTCAAACGTGCTCTTTTCGGCAAGCTCCTGGATGGGGATGCCGTAGTAGTAGAGCTTTCCCGCCTCCCCGTCAATGAAGCACATCCGGCTTTCCGTGAACAGCACACCTTCTAGACCCCGTGCCACTTCCATACTAGCCTCCTTTTACGCACCCCAAGGGTGCTTCGCCTCCCATCATACCCCCTCAGAGGGCATCCTCTTGCAGGATGAGCGTCTTGAGGTAGAGGCTTTCCGGCACGTGGAGGCTCCAGGGGTGGTCCTGGGGCTGGTAGGTGACGGTGTGCACCCGCAAGCGCACCCCCCGGTCTGCGGCAGCCCGACGGGCCACCTCCAGAAGGTCCTCCACCTTGAGGTAGTAGCTGCAGGCGGAAAGCCAGAGGTACCCCCCTGGGGCGAGGAGCCTCAGGGCCTCCCGCGCGAGGTCCACCAGGTGGCGCTTCATGGCGGGAAGCTCCTCCGGGCGCTTCACCAGGGTGGGCGGGTCCAGGAGGACATGGTGGAACGGGCCCTCCAGCGCCTTTAGCACCTCCAGGGCCTCGCCTTGGCGGATATCCACCCGAAGCCCCGCCCGCAGGGCCGCCCGGTCCAGGACAGAAAGAGCCGCCAGGTCCTTGTCCACCGCCAGGGCGTAGGCCCCTTTCCGCGCGGCCCGGAGGGCGAAGCCCCCCACGTAGCTAAACACGTCCAGAACCCGCTCCCCGGGCCGGACCAGGGCCTCAAAGAGGCGGCGGTTTTCCCGCTGGTCCAGGTAAAACCCGGTCTTCTGGGCCAGGGCCAAGGGGATGGGGAAAAGGAGACCGTCCTCCTCCACCTCCAAGACCTCCGGTACCTCCCCATGGACCACCCCCACCCGCTCGGGCAAACCCTCTTGCCGCCTCGCCTCCACGTCGCTCCGCTCGTAGACGCCCTTGGGCGAGGTGGCCTCGAGGAGAGCGGGCAACCACACCCCCCGCAAGGCCTCCATGCCCCGGGAACGCACCTGGAGGACCAATACCTCCCCAAAGCGGTCCACCACGAGCCCAGGAAGCCCGTCCGCTTCCCCATGGACCAGGCGGTAGAACACCCCAAGCCCTTCCCGCTTCCGCAAAGCCCTCTGGAAGCGGCCGATGAAAAAGCGGCGGTCCAAGGGCCCAGGGTCAAAGCGGAAGGCTCGGAAAGGCACCTTGGAGCGGGGATCGTAGTAGCCCACCGCCAGGAAACCCCCATCCGCCGCCACCGCTTCCGCTACCCCCGCCTCGGGAGGAGCCTCCTGGATCTCGTCCCGGTAGAGGTTGGGGTAGAAGTTCCTCAGTTTCCGCTCCTTGCCTGGCCGGACCACCACCCGCAACACGGCCTAAGGATACCCTGAAGGGCTAGGCATTCGAGCCGCGCCCGAGGGGGCGCGTAAACCCCTGGCGAAGCCAGCCTTCCCAACCCCCGTGCCAAGACCCCCCAAAGGCTTTCCCCCTAAGCCCAGGACAACGGGAACACACAGCCTTCCCCATTGCTTTTTTGAAAAGGGAATGTTGAACTAGGGTTATGAACCAGAAGCGCTGGCTAGCCCTCCTCCTCTTCCTAGGGGTTGTGGCCCTGGTGGTGGTGGGCCTCGGCCGCCTGGGCTTCCGGGAGGCGGGAAGGACGTGGCGGGAATCTACCCTATACGGCACAGGGGAAAAGGTCCTCCTCCTGGAGCTAAAGGGAAGCATCCCCACAGGCAAGGCCCTGGAGGACCTCCTCTCCCAGGTGCGCCAGGCCCGGGAGGACGAAAGCGTACGGGCCGTGGTGCTCCTGGTGGACAGCCCCGGAGGCGGGGTCACGGAAACCGAGGCCATCCACCGGAGCCTGAAGGCCCTGGCGGAGGCCAAGCCCCTCGTGGCGGCTTTGGGCAGCGTGGCGGCAAGCGGCGGCTATTACGCCGCCACCGCCGCCCAGGAAATCTTCAGCCCACCCACGGCCCTCACGGGCTCCATCGGGGTCATCTCCGTCATCCCCGAGGTGAGCGGCCTTCTGGAAAAGCTAGGGCTTAGGGTGGAGGTCTTAAAGGAGGGTGCCCTGAAGGACATGGCCTCCGGGCTCAAGCCCCTCACGCCGGAGGAAAAGGCCGTGCTAAAGGCCTACATGCGGGAGGCCTACGAGCTTTTCGTCCGCAGGGTGGCCGAGGGAAGGAACCTTCCCTTGGAAAGGGTGAGGGCTTTGGCCGATGGCCGCATCTACTCGGGCCAGCAAGCGGTGGCCCTGGGCCTCGTGGACCGGGAAGGCTACCTGGAGGACGCTGCCCAAAGGGCAGCGGAGCTCGCTGGCCTTAGCACCTTCCGGCTCGTGCGGTACGAGAAGCCCAAGAGCCTCCTCCAGGAGCTTATCGGCGAGGAAAACCCCCTTGGCCTGGGGGAAGCGGAAGCCCTCCTCGGCCTCCTCTCGCAAAGCCGCTTCCGCCTGGAGTACCGCTACTTGGGAGGTGGGCTATGGTAGTGGCGAGCCCCTGGCGGCGGCTTGTGGCTTCCTTGCTGGACAGCCTGGTCCTCGTGCCCCTCTCCCTCCTCCTCATGGCCCTAGCGGGGGTAAACCCCTTGGGCCCCACCACCCTGGCCCAGGACCTCCTCTTCCAATGGCTACCCGGTTGGGCCTACTACGTGGCCTTCACCGCCCTTTACGGGGCCACCCCCGGGAAGATGCTCTTGGGGATCAAAGTGGTGCGGCTGGACGGGAAACCGGTGGACTGGCTCACCGCCTTCATGCGGGAGGTGGTGGGCAAAACCCTTTCCACCCTGCCCCTTCTCCTCGGCTACCTCTGGGCCTTCTTCCACCCCAAGCGCCAAGCCTGGCACGACCTCATCGCCGACACCTTGGTGGTGCGGGTGGAAAACCCAAACCCCGGGCCCTAGGGCCCGGGGTCTCCGTGGTGGGCGATGGTGGACTTGAACCACCGACCTCACGCTTATCAGGCGTGCGCTCTGACCAGCTGAGCTAATCGCCCCCGCACGCAACGTCTAGCTTAGCCAGGAATACCCAGCGCGTCAAGACCTTCCGGCTTTGGGGATTGACGGGGCTAGGCCACCTCCTGTAAGCTACAGTTTGTGCTCTTTGGTCGGGCCAAGGGAGCACGGTAAGAGCCAGCCACCGCAAGGGGCACTCCCCTTGCGGAAGAACCCTGTTAGCTTACCTCGGGCGGCCCGCTTACCCCTTTGAGGTGACGCATGGAGATTAAGCGGTTCGGTCGCATCCGAGAGGTCATTCTCCTTCCTCCCCTTACGGAAATCCAAGTGGCTTCCTACCAAAAGGCCCTCCAGGCCGACGTGCCCCCGGAAAAGCGGGAGAACGTGGGCATCCAGGCGGCCTTCAAGGAGACCTTCCCCATTGAGGAGGGCGACAAGGGCAAGGGCGGCCTGGTCCTGGACTTTTTGGAGTACCGCATCGGCGAACCGCCTTTCCCACCCGATGAGTGCCGGCAGAAGGACCTTACCTACCAGGCCCCCCTTTACGCCCGGCTCCAGCTCATCCATAAGGACACGGGGCTGATCAAGGAGGACGAGGTCTTCTTGGGCCACATCCCCCTGATGACCGAGGACGGCTCCTTCATCATCAACGGGGCCGACCGGGTCATCGTCTCCCAGATCCACCGCTCCCCTGGGGTTTACTTCACCCCGGACCCGGCCCGCTTAGGGCGGTACATCGCCAGCATCATCCCCCTGCCCAAGCGGGGGCCTTGGATTGACCTGGAGCTGGAGCAGAACGGCACCGTCTCCATGAAGGTCAACAAGCGCAAGTTCCCCCTGGTCCTGCTCCTCCGGGTCCTGGGGTACGATGCCGAAACCCTAAACCGGGAGCTTGGGGCCTACGGGGACCTGGTGCAGGGGCTTCTGGACGAGGCGGTGCTCTCCATGCGCCCCGAGGAAGCCCTGGTGCGCCTCTTCACCCTGCTCCGCCCTGGGGACCCGCCCAAGAAGGACAAGGCCTTGGCCTACCTCTACGGCCTGCTGGCCGACCCCCGGCGCTACGACCTGGGGGAGGCGGGCCGCTACAAGGCGGAGGAGAAGCTTGGCATCCGCCTTTCGGGCCGCACCCTGGCCCGCTTTGAGGACGGGGAGTTCAAGGATGAGGTCTTCCTGCCCACCCTCCGCTACCTCTTCGCCCTCACCGCCGGGGTGCCGGGCCACGAGGTGGACGACATTGACCACCTGGGCAACCGGCGCATCCGCACCGTGGGGGAGCTCATGGCCGACCAGTTCCGGGTGGGCCTAAGCCGCCTGGCCCGTGGGGTGCGGGAGCGCATGGTCATGGGTGGGGACACCTTGACCCCGGCCAAGCTCGTGAACAACCGGCCCCTCGAGGCTGCCATCCGAGAGTTCTTTAGCCGCAGCCAGCTTTCCCAGTTCAAGGACGAAACCAACCCCCTCTCCTCCTTGCGCCACAAGCGGAGGATCTCCGCCTTGGGCCCTGGCGGCCTCACCCGGGAGCGGGCGGGCTTTGACGTGCGCGACGTCCACCGCACCCATTACGGCCGCATCTGCCCGGTGGAGACCCCGGAAGGGGCCAACATCGGCCTCATCACCTCCTTGGCCGCCTACGCCCGGGTGGATGCCCTCGGGTTTATCCGCACCCCCTACCGCCGGGTGGTGAACGGGGTGGTGACGGACGAGGTGGTCTACATGACCGCCACGGAGGAGGACCGCTACACCATCGCCCAGGCCAACACCCCCGTGGAGGGAGGCCGCATCGCCACGGACCGGGTGGTGGCGAGAAGGCGGGGGGAGCCCGTCATCGTGAGCCCGGAGGAGGTGGAGTTCATGGACGTCTCCCCCAAGCAGGTCTTCTCCGTGAACACCAACCTCATCCCCTTCCTGGAGCACGACGACGCCAACCGGGCCCTGATGGGTTCCAACATGCAGACCCAGGCGGTGCCCCTTATCCGCGCCCAGGCCCCCGTGGTGATGACGGGCCTCGAGGAGCGGGTGGTGCGGGACTCCTTGGCCGCCCTGTACGCCGAGGAGGACGGCGAGGTGGTGGCGGTGGATGGGCGCCGCATCGCCGTGCGCTACGCCGACGGGCGCCTGGTGGAACACCCCTTACGCCGCTACGTGCGCTCCAACCAGGGCACCGCCCTGGACCAACGCCCCCGGGTGGTGGTGGGGCAAAGGGTGAAGAAGGGGGACCTCCTGGCGGACGGCCCCGCCTCGGAAGGGGGCTTTTTGGCCCTGGGGCAGAACGTCCTGGTAGCCATCATGCCCTTTGACGGCTACAACTTTGAGGACGCCATCGTCATCAGCGAGGAGCTCCTGAAGCGGGACTTCTACACCTCCATCCACATTGAGCGCTACGAGATAGAGGCCCGGGACACCAAGCTTGGCCCCGAGCGCATCACCCGGGACATCCCGCACCTCTCCGAGGCCGCCTTGCGCGACCTGGACGAGGAGGGCGTGGTGCGCATCGGCGCCGAGGTAAAACCCGGGGACATCCTGGTGGGCCGGACCAGCTTCAAAGGCGAGCAGGAACCCTCGCCCGAGGAACGCCTCCTCCGCTCCATCTTCGGCGAGAAGGCTCGGGACGTGAAGGACACCTCCTTGCGGGTGCCCCCTGGGGAAGGGGGCATCGTGGTGGGCACCCTGCGCCTTAGGCGGGGGGACCCAGGGGTGGAGCTTAAGCCTGGGGTGCGGGAGGTGGTGCGGGTCTTTGTGGCGCAAAAGCGCAAGCTCCAGGTGGGGGATAAGCTCGCCAACCGCCACGGGAACAAGGGCGTGGTGGCCAAGATCCTGCCCGTAGAGGACATGCCCCACCTTCCGGACGGCACCCCGGTGGACGTGATTCTGAACCCCTTGGGCGTGCCCAGCCGGATGAACCTGGGGCAGATCCTGGAAACCCACCTGGGCTTGGCCGGGTACTTCCTGGGCCAGCGCTACATCTCCCCGGTGTTTGACGGGGCCACGGAGCCCGAGATCAAGGCCCTCTTGGCCGAGGCCTTTGACCTGTATTTCGGCAAGCGGAAGGCGGAGGGCTTCGGCGTGGACAAGCGGGAACAGGAGGTCCTGGCCCGGGCGGCGAAGCTCGGCCTGGTGAGCCCGGACAAGACCCCAGAGGAGCAGCTCAAGGAGCTCTTCACGCAGGGCAAAGTGGTCCTCTACGATGGCCGCTCCGGAGAGCCCATTGAGGGGCCCATCGTGGTGGGGCAGATGTTCATCATGAAGCTCTACCACATGGTGGAGGACAAGATGCACGCCCGTTCCACCGGCCCCTACTCCCTCATCACCCAGCAACCCTTGGGGGGCAAGGCCCAGTTCGGTGGCCAGCGCTTCGGCGAAATGGAGGTGTGGGCCCTCGAGGCCTACGGGGCCGCCCACACCCTGCAGGAGATGCTCACCCTCAAGTCCGACGACATAGAAGGCCGCAACGCCGCGTACGAGGCCATCATCAAGGGCGAGGACGTGCCCGAGCCCAGCGTGCCCGAGTCCTTCCGCGTCTTGGTGAAGGAGCTCCAAGCCCTGGCCCTGGACGTGCAGACCCTGGACGAAAAGGACAATCCCGTGGACATCTTTGAGGGGCTGGCATCCAAGCGCTAACTGGAGGAAAGATGAAAAAGGAAGTTCGCAAGGTCCGCATCGCCCTGGCCTCCCCGGAGAAGATCCGTTCCTGGAGCTACGGGGAGGTGGAGAAGCCGGAAACCATCAACTACCGCACGCTAAAGCCCGAGCGGGACGGGCTCTTTGACGAGCGCATCTTCGGCCCCATCAAGGACTACGAGTGCGCCTGCGGCAAGTACAAGCGCCAGCGCTTTGAGGGCAAGGTCTGCGAGCGCTGCGGCGTGGAGGTGACCAAGAGCATCGTGCGCCGCTACCGCATGGGGCACATTGAGCTCGCCACCCCCGCCGCCCACATCTGGTTCGTCAAGGACGTACCCTCCAAGATCGGCACCCTTTTGGACCTCTCCGCCACCGAGCTGGAGCAGGTGCTCTACTTCAGCAAGTACATCGTCCTGGACCCTAAAGGGGCCATCCTGAACGGCATCCCCGTGGAGAAGCGCCAGCTCCTCAGCGACGAGGAGTACCGGGAGCTCCGCTACGGCAAGCAGGAAACCTACCCCTTGCCCACGGGGACGGACGCCCTGGTGAAGGACGGGGAGGAGGTGGTAAAGGGCCAGGAGCTCGCCCCCGGGGTGGTGAGCCGCATGGACGGGGTGGCCCTTTACCGCTTCCCCCGCCGGGTGGTGGTGGACTACCTGAAGAGGGAACGGGCCTCCGTGCGCCTGCCCCTCGCCGCCTGGGTGGAGAAGGAGGCCTATAAGCCCGGGGAGATCCTGGCGGAGCTTGCCGAGCCCTACCTCCTGCGGGCCGAGGAGGAAGGGGTGGTGGAGCTTAAGGAACTTCAGGAAGGCTACCTCCTCACCCTCCTGCAAAACGAGGAGCCCGTGGCCCGCTACCTCCTCCCCGTGGGGCTTGTACCCCAGGTGGTGCAGGGGGAGATCGTGGAGGCGGGGCAGCCCCTGGCGGAAGGCAAGGGCCTTTTGCGCCTACCCCGGCACATGCACGCCAAGGTGGTGGGGGCGGAGGAGGAAGGGGACCAGGTCTACCTCACCCTCTCCTTGGAATGGACCGAGCCCAAGGAGTACCGGGTGGCCCCCCACATGAACGTGGTGGTGCCCGAGGGCGCCAAGGTGGAGCCGGGGGACAAGATCGTGGCCGCCATTGACCCCGAGGAAGAGGTCATCGCCGAGGCCGAGGGCGTGGTCCACCTGCACGAGCCCGCCAGCATCGTGGTGATGAAGGCCAAGGTCTACCCCTTTGAGGACGACGTGGAGGTCTCCACCGGGGACCGGGTGGCCCCCGGGGACGTGCTGGCGGACGGGGGCAAGGTCAAGAGCGAGATCTACGGCCGGGTGGAGGTGGACCTGGTCCGCAACGTGGTGCGGGTGGTGGAGTCCTACGACATTGACGCCCGCATGGGGGCCGAGGCCATCCAGGCCCTCCTCAAGGAGCTGGACCTGGAGAAGCTGGAAAAGGAGCTTTTGGAGGAGATGAAGCACCCCTCCCGGGCCCGGCGGGCCAAGGCCCGGAAGCGCCTCGAGGTGGTGCGGGCCTTCCTGGACTCCGGCAACCGGCCGGAGTGGATGATCCTCGAGGCCGTCCCCGTCCTGCCCCCGGACCTCCGCCCCATGGTCCAGGTGGACGGGGGCCGCTTCGCCACCAGCGACCTCAACGACCTCTACCGTCGCCTCATCAACCGCAACAACCGCCTGAAGAAGCTCCTCGCCCAAGGGGCCCCGGAGATCATCATCCGCAACGAGAAGCGCATGCTCCAGGAGGCGGTGGACGCCGTGATCGATAACGGCCGCCGCGGGGCCCCCGTGACCAACCCCGGCTCCGACCGCCCCTTGCGGAGCCTCACCGACGTCCTCTCGGGCAAGCAGGGCCGCTTCCGGCAGAACCTCTTGGGCAAACGGGTGGACTACTCGGGCCGCTCGGTGATCGTGGTGGGTCCCCAGCTCAAGCTCCACCAGTGCGGCCTGCCCAAGCGCATGGCCCTGGAGCTCTTCAAGCCCTTCCTCCTCAAGAAGATGGAGGAAAAGGGTATCGCTCCCAACGTCAAGGCGGCCAGGCGCATGCTGGAGCGGCAGCGGGACATCAAGGACGAGGTGTGGGACGCCCTGGAGGAGGTGATCCACGGGAAGGTGGTCCTCCTGAACCGGGCCCCCACCCTGCACCGCCTGGGCATCCAGGCCTTCCAGCCCGTCTTGGTGGAGGGGCAGTCCATCCAGCTCCACCCCCTGGTCTGCGAAGCCTTCAACGCCGACTTTGACGGGGACCAGATGGCGGTGCACGTGCCGCTTTCCTCCTTCGCCCAGGCGGAGGCCCGGATCCAGATGCTCTCCGCCCACAACCTCCTCTCCCCCGCCTCCGGCGAACCCCTGGCCAAGCCCAGCCGGGACATCATCCTGGGGCTTTACTACATCACCCAGGTGCGGCGGGAGAAGAAGGGGGCAGGCCTCGAGTTCGCCACCCCCGAGGAGGCCCTTGCCGCCTACGAGCGGGGCGAGGTGGCCCTGAACGCCCCCATCAAGGTGGCGGGCAAGGAGACCACCGTGGGCCGGCTCAAGTTCGTCTTCGCCAACCCCGACGAGGCCCTTTTGGCCGTGGCCCACGGGCTCCTGGACCTCCAGGACGTGGTCACGGTGCGCTACCTGGGCAAGCGGCTGGAGACGAGCCCGGGCCGCATTCTCTTCGCCCGCATCGTGGGGGAGGCGGTGGGGGACGAGAAGGTAGCCCAGGAACTCCTGCAGATGGACGTCCCCCAGGAAAAGAACTCCCTCAAGGACCTGGTCTACCAGTCCTTCCTGCGCCTGGGCATTGAGAAAACGGCCCGGCTTCTGGACGCCCTCAAGTACTACGGCTTCACCCTTTCCACCACGAGCGGCATCACCATCGGCATTGACGACGCCGTGATCCCGGCGGAAAAGCAGAAGTACTTGGAGGAGGCCGACCGCAAGCTCCGCCAGATTGAACAGGCCTACGAGATGGGCTTCCTCACGGACCGGGAACGGTACGACCAGGTGATCCAGCTCTGGACGGAGACCACGGAGAAGATCACCCAGGCGGTCTTCAAAAACTTTGAGGAGAACTACCCCTTCAACCCCCTTTACGTGATGGCCCAGTCCGGGGCCCGGGGTAACCCGCAGCAGATCCGCCAGCTTTGCGGCATGCGGGGCCTCATGCAAAAGCCCTCGGGCGAAACCTTTGAGGTGCCGGTGCGCTCCTCCTTCCGCGAGGGCCTCACGGTTTTGGAGTACTTCATCTCCAGCCACGGGGCGCGTAAGGGTGGGGCGGACACCGCCTTGAGGACCGCCGACTCCGGTTACCTCACGCGGAAGCTGGTGGACGTGGCCCACGAGATCGTGGTGCGGGAGGCGGACTGCGGCACCACCAACTACATCTCCGTCCCCCTCTTCCAGCCCGACGAGGTGACCCGTTCCCTGCGCCTAAGGAAGCGCTCGGACATTGAGGCGGGGCTTTACGGCCGGGTTTTGGCCCGGGAGGTGGAGGTGCAGGGGGTGCGGCTGGAGGAGGGCCGCTACCTCTCCTTGGAGGACGTGAACCTCCTCATCAAGGGGGCAGAGGCCGGGGAGATCAAGGAGGTGCCGGTGCGGAGCCCCCTCACCTGCCAGACCCGCTACGGGGTCTGCCAGAAGTGCTACGGCTACGACCTCTCCATGGCCCGGCCCGTGTCCATCGGCGAGGCGGTGGGCGTGGTGGCGGCGGAGTCCATCGGGGAGCCGGGCACCCAGCTCACCATGCGCACCTTCCACACGGGCGGTGTGGCCACGGGCACGGACATCACCCAGGGTCTACCCCGGGTCATTGAGCTCTTTGAGGCCCGCAGGCCCAAGGCCAAGGCCGTCATCTCCGAGATTGACGGGGTGGTGCGCATTGAGGAAACCGAGGACAAGCTTTCCGTCTTCGTGGAGTCGGAAGGCTTCGCCAAGGAGTACAAGCTCCCCAAGGACGCCCGCTTGGTGGTGAAGGACGGGGACTACGTGGAGGCGGGCCAACCCCTCACCCGCGGGGCCATTGATCCCCACCAGCTCCTCGAGGCCAAAGGTCCCGAGGCGGTGGAGCGCTACCTGGTGGACGAGATCCAAAAGGTCTACCGGGCCCAGGGCGTGAAGCTCCACGACAAGCACATTGAGATCGTGGTGCGGCAGATGCTCAAGTACGTGGAGGTGACCGACCCCGGGGATAGCCGCCTCCTGGAGGGCCAGGTCCTGGAGAAGTGGGACGTGGAGGCCCTGAACGAAAGGCTCATCGCCGAGGGCAAGACCCCGGTGGCCTGGAAGCCCCTCCTCATGGGGGTGACCAAGAGCGCCCTCTCCACCAAGAGCTGGCTTTCCGCCGCCAGCTTCCAGAACACCACCCACGTCCTCACCGAGGCGGCCATCGCCGGGAAGAAGGACGAGCTCATCGGCCTCAAGGAGAACGTCATCCTGGGCCGCCTGATCCCCGCCGGCACCGGTTCGGACTTCGTGCGCTTCACCCAGGTGGTGGACCAGAAGACCCTGAAGGCCCTGGAGGAGGCCCGCAAAGAAGCGGTGGAGGCCACCAAGGAGGCCCCCGTCCGCCGGGCACCCAGGCGGGAGCAACCGGGCAAGCAAGCTTAAGGGCGGGCTTATGGGGCGGCGGGGCTTCCCCGCCGCCTTTTCCCGCATAATGGGGCCATGCTGGCTAGGCTCTACACCGCCTTCCGCCAGGTGGGGGAGGACCTTTTCGCCCAGCGCCTCATCTCCGCCACCGCCGGCAACTTTTCCGCCCGCACCAAGGAGGGCTTTCTCATCACCAAAAGCGGGGTACAGAAGGCGCGGCTCACCCCGGAGGACCTCCTGGAGGTGCCCCTGGAGGGCCCCTTCCCCCCGGGGGCCAGCGTGGAGAGCATCATCCACCGGGAGGTCTACCGGCGCACGGACGCCATGGCCCTGGCCCACGCCCACCCTCGGGTGGCGGTGGCCCTTTCCCTGAGCTTGGAAAAACTTGTGCCCCTGGACCTCGAGGGCCAGATCTACCTCAAAGAGGTCCCCGTCCTCTCCCCCAAGACCACCTCCGCCACGGAAGAGGCGGCCCTGGCGGTGGCGGAGGCCCTGCGGCACCACCCCGTCTGCCTCCTCAGAGGGCATGGGGCCTTCGCCAAAGGGACGAAGGAAAAGCCGGAGGAGGCCCTTCTGGAGGCCTATAGCCTCCTCACCACCCTGGAGGAGAGCGCCGAGGTCCTCCTCTACCACCGGCTTTGGGGAAAGGGATGAGGGTGCTTTTCGTGGAGGGCAAGGATCGGAAGGCCTTGGAGGCCCTGGCCCACAAGCTTCCCCACCCCTGCTGGCTCCTCGCGGGGGAAGGGGTCTTCCTCCTGGAGGTCTTCGGGGCCTCGGAGGAGGCCAGGGCCCTGGCGGAAGGCCTCCCGGGGGTTCGGGTCTGGGCCTTTACCCTGGAGGATGGGGTAGTCTATAGGGGATGCGGGAAGAAATCGGCTACATCCCCGTAGGGGAGGCGGAGCTTTACGTGGAGGACGTGGGGGATCCCCACGCCCCCGCCCTTCTGGTCCTCCACGGGGGGCCCGGGGGCAACGCCTACGTCCTCCGGGAAGGGCTCCAGGACTACCTGGAGGGCTTCCGCGTGGTCTACTTTGACCAGCGGGGCTCGGGGCGGAGCCTGGAGCTTCCCCAAGACCCCAGGCTTTTCACCGTGGACGCCTTGGTGGAGGACACCCTGGCCCTGGCCGAGGCCCTGGGGATAGAGCGGTTTGGCCTCCTGGCCCACGGCTTCGGGGCGGTGGTGGCCCTGGAGATCCTCCGCCGCTACCCCGAGGCGGAAGGGGCCGTGCTCCTCGGGCCTTGGGTGAGCTTTCCCTGGCTTGCCGCCCGCCTGGCGGAGGCAGCGGGCCTGACCCCAGGGGAAGACCCCGAGGAAAACCTCAAGGCCGCCTTGGCTAAGGCCGAGCCCAAGCTCCTCTTTGACCGGCTCATGTTCCCAAGCCCAAGGGGGCGCCTGGAGTACGAGTGGCTGGCGGAGGGCTCGGGGATCCTAGGCCCCGACACCCCGGCCCTGGCCTTCCTGCAAAACGGGCTTTGGCGCCTGGACTACACCCCCTACCTCACCCCCTCCTCCAAGGCCTTGGCGGTGGTGGTGGGGGAGCGGGACGGCACCAGCTACCCCTACGCCGAGGAGGTGGCGGAGCGCCTTCGGGCACCCATCCGCGTGGTGCCGGAGGCCGGGCACTACCCCTGGATTGACGCCCCCGAGGCCTTCGGCGAGGCCTTCCGCAGCGCCCTCACCCAGGTCCTCACCCCCCAAGGGTGGTAGACTGAGGGCGTCACCGGGGGTGCCCCAAAAGGGGCTGAGAGATACCCTTGGAACCTGATCCGGGTAATGCCGGCGTAGGGAAGGTGACGGGCCCCTCCCGGTGACAAGGAGGGGTTTTATGCGGAAAGCCTTGGCGCTCCTTTTCCTTTTGGCCTTCGGCCTGGCCCAAGAGGTCACGCTCCTCACCCACCAAAGCTTCTCCCTGGACAAGGGCCTCATCGCCCAGTTTGAGCGGGAAACGGGCCTCAAGCTCCGCATCCTCAAGGCGGGGGATGCCGGGGAGACCCTGAACCGGGCCATCCTCACCAAGAACGCCCCCATCGCCGACGTGCTCTACGGCTTTGACAACACCTTCCTTTCCCGGGCGTTGGAGGCGGACATCCTCCTCCCCTACCGGAGCCCGGCGATCCAAAGCCTCAAGGCCACCCTGCTCCTGGACCCCACCTTCCGGGCCCTCCCCGTGGACTACGGTTGGGTAAGCCTGAACTACGATAAGGCCTACTTCCAGAATAGGCCCCTGCCCAAGGCGCCCGAGGACCTGGCGCGGCCCGAGTACGCCCGGCTCCTCGTCGTGCAAAACCCCGCCACCAGCTCCCCCGGCCTCGCCTTCCTCATGGCCACCGTGGCCCGTTTCGGCGAGGACGGCTACCTGGACTTCTGGGCCAGGCTTAGGGACGGCGGGGTGCGGGTGGCCAAGGGCTGGAGCGAGGCCTACTACACCCACTTCACCCTGTACAAGGGGGATAGGCCCCTCGTGGTCTCCTACACCACCAGCCCCGCCGCCGAGGTCTACTACTCCGAGGGCAAGTACCAAGAGCCCCCCACGGGGAACCTCTTCCCCGAGCTTGCCTTCTTCCAGGTGGAGTTCGTGGGCATCCTAAAGGGCACCAAGAACCTGGAAGGGGCGAGGAGGCTCGTGGACTGGCTCCTCTCCCGCCCCGTGCAGGAGAACATCCCCACGGAGATGTGGATGTACCCCGCCCGCCGGGACGCCAAGCTCCCCGAGGTCTTCCGCTTCGCCCCGGAACCCTTGGGAAGCGTCCGGCTTGACCCCAAGCGCATGGCGGAGAACCGGGAGCGCTGGATTGAGGAGTGGACCAAGGTGGTCCTCCAGGGGCAAAGCCCGGAGGCGGTGCGCCGGGGGCGGCGCTAGGGGATGGCGCGGCTCGCCGGGGGGTTGGTCCTCCTTTTCCTCGGCTTCGCCCTCTTCTACCCCCTCTTCCGGATCCTCCTTTTGGGCCTAGGGGAAGGGTTCTGGAGCGCCTGGACCAACCCCTACTACTGGGAACGCTACCGCTTTAGCCTGGGGTACGGCCTGACCTCGGCCCTCCTCACCCTTACCCTCGCCCTTCCCTTGGCCTTCCTCTTCCGGCGGCGATTTCCCCTAAGGGCCTTTTACCTTTCCCTTTCCACCCTGCCCTTCGTCCTCCCTACCCCGGTGGTGGCCCTGGGGTTTTTGGCCCTTCTGGGCCCCCGGGGGGTCTTGGGGGTGGACCTTTACGGCACCTTCGCCCTCCTCCTCCTGGCGGCCGTCTTCTACAACCTGGGGCTCGCCCTAAGGGTCCTCCTCCCGGTGGCCTTGGGCCTCGAGGGGCCCCTGGCGGCGGCGAGGACCCTGGGGGCTACCCCGTTCCGCGCCTTCCTGCGGGTGGGGCTTCCCCTCCTCCTCCCCGCCCTGGGGGGAGCGGGGCTTCTCGTCTTCCTCTACACCTTCTCCGCCTTCGGGGTACCCCTCCTCCTGGGGGGGCCTAGGTACGCTACCCTGGAGGTGGAGGTCTACACCCTCCTCGCCCACCGCCTGGCCTTCCCCGAGGCGGCCGCCCTCATGGCCTGGCAGCTTTTTACCCTGGCCATGGCGGTTTTCCTCTACCTGCGCCTCCGGGCCTACCCCCTTCCCCCAGGCCCCCTCCTCCCCACCGCCTCCTGGGCCTACCCGGTGGGGCTTGGGGTCTTTTTCCTCCTCCTCTACGCCCCCCTTTTCGCCCTTTTCCTCCGGGCAAGCCCCCAGGCCTTCCTCTCCGCCTGGACCTCGGAGGACTTCACCCCCCTTTCCCTAGCCCTGGCCAACACCTTGCGCTTTAGCCTCCTCACCCTCCTCCTGGCCTTGCCCCTAGGGGTGGCCTACGGGGTGGCGGCGAGGCGGAGCGGGCTTTTGGACCTCCTGGGCCTCCTTCCCCTCATGGTGAGCCCGGTGGCGGTGGGGCTTGGCTACCTGGTGGCCTACCCTGGCCTTCGGGGCTCTTTCGCCCTCCTCCTCACCGCCTACGCCCTCCTCGCCTACCCCCTCCTCGCCCGCGCCCTTCTCCCGGCCCTAAAGAGCCTCCCCCCAAGCCTCCTGGAGGCGGCGAGGACCCTGGGGGCTACCCCGTTCCGCGCCCTCCTACGGGTGGAGCTCCCCCTTCTCCGCCCCGCCCTGGCCTCCGGGGTGGCCCTGGCCCTGGCCGCCATCCTGGGGGAGTTCGGGGCCAGCCTGGTGCTCTGGCGGCCCGAATGGACCACCCTCACCCTCGCCATCTACGAGCGCCTGGGCCGGCCTGGGGAAGGGCCTTTTCGGGAAGCCCTCGCCCTAGCGGCCTTCCTCGCCCTCCTCTCCGGGCTCCTCTTCTACCTCCTGGACCGGGGGCGGGGCAGGGTGGGCTAGGAGGCCCCCTCCAGGAACTCCCGCACCACCCCAAGGAAGCGCCTTCCGTCCAGAAGGAGGGCCAAAAGGGCCCAGAGCAAGGCCATGCGGAAGGCCTCGGGGGCGAGGAAGGCGGCGAAATAGAAGGGGGCGAAGGTGGCGGGCACCTGGAGGAGCATGGAGAGGCTCTTGCTGGGGTAGCGGAGGAGGAGGGTGAGGGCCACGACCATCCAGGCGAGGCCAGGGCCCACGGGCACTAGGCCCGCCCCCACCAGGTAGGCGAAGCCCGCCCAGGCGAGGCCGGCGTCCAGGGGATAGTCCCAGGGGGCGAGGGGGGAGGGCCGCCTCGAGGCCCGGGCCAGCATGCCGTCCAGAACGTCCAGGGTCCAGCCCAGGAGGAGGAGGTGCACCACCTTCGCCAAGGCTTCCGGCCCCTCCCCCACCTCTCCCAGGAGGAGAAGGACCACCCCGCCCCGGCCCAGGGTGCACAGGTCGGCGAGGAGGCGCAGGCTAGCCTTCCCCATAGACCAAGGCCCCAAGCCCCTCCACCGCCCCCTGGCGCAAGGAGAGGTGGGCCAAGGGGGTCAAGGGGGTGGGCTCGGGGTTCACCTCCACCAGGTAAGCCCCGGCGGCGAAGGCGATGCGCCCCAAGGAGGCGGCGGGCTCCACCTCGGCGCTGGTGCCCACCACCAGGGCCACGTCCGCCTCGGCGAAGGCGCTCTCCGCCCTCTCCCAGGCCCCTTCGGGCAAGAACTCCCCAAACCAGACCACATCGGGCCGGGCCCGGTGGCCGCAAGCCGGGCAGAAGGGCGGGGGCGTGAAGGCCTCGGGAAGGGGGAAGCGCACCCCGCAGGCCTCGCACCGGGCCCGGAGGAGGTTGCCGTGGAGCTCCACCAGGTTCTGGCTCCCCGCCCAGGCATGGAGGCCGTCCACGTTCTGCGTCACCAGGAGGAAGCTTCCCCCCCGGGCGAGCACCCTCCTTTCCAGCTCCACCAGGGCGTGGTGGGCGGGGTTGGGCTTGGCCTCCCGCACCTTGGCGATGCGCCAGGCGTACCAGGCCCAGACCTTCTCCGGGTCCCGGGCATAGGCCTCGGGGGTGGCGTACTCCAAGGGGTTAAAGTTCCGCCAAAGCCCCTCGGCGTCCCGGAAGGTGGGGATGCCCGAGGGCTTGGAGATGCCGGCCCCCGTGAGGACCGCCACCCGTTTGGCCTCCTCAAGCCGCTTGCGCGCCTCGGCAAGCCCTGCCATCCTCACCCCATCCTAGCGCGGTAGGCTAAAGGGGATGCGGCTTTTCACCCCCGAGGCCATGCGGGAAGCGGACGGAAAGGCGGCGGCCATGGGCTACCCCACCCTCCTCCTCATGGAGTGGGCGGGGATGAAGGCGGCCCGCGTTTACCGGAGGCTTTTCGGTAAGGCCCCCGCGGTGGTCCTCGCCGGCAAGGGGAATAACGGCGGGGACGGCCTGGCCCTGGCCCGGCACCTCCTCCTTGGGGGGGTGCCCGTGCGGGTCTACGCCGCCAGCGGGCAAGGGGGGGATGCCCTCCAAATGCGCCAGGCCCTGGAGGCCCTAGGCCTTCCCCTCCTCCCCCTGGAGGAGGCCTCCTGGCGGGAAGGAGAGGTGTTGGTGGACGCCCTTTTCGGCACCGGGCTCAAGGGACCCCTGGAGGGGTTTTACGCCGGGCTCGTGGACCGGGTGAACGCCTCGTGCCTCCCCGTCCTCGCCCTGGACCTCCCCTCGGGCCTTCCCTTCTCCCCCCACGTGCGGGCCACGGCCACCCTCGCCTTCGCCGCCCTGAAAACCCCCCACCTCCTCTACCGGGAGGCCTGCGGCAAGCTCTTCCTGGCCGAGATCGGCCTGCCCCAAGCCCTCCTGGAGCGGGAAGACCTCCCCGAGGTGGCAACCCCCCAGGCCCTAAGGCCCCTCCTCCCCAAGCGCCCCCTCACCGCCCACAAGGGGAGCGTGGGCCGGGTGGGGGTGCTCGGGGGCTACCGCGGGGATGGTCTCCGCTACGCCGGGGCTCCCCTCCTCGCCGCCCTGGGCGCCTACCGCATGGGGGCGGGGCTCGTGCACCTCGTCCTCCCGGAGGGAACGCCCCTGGAACCCCTGGAGGCCGTCTTCCACCCCGTGCCCGCCCCTGCTCTCCCCCCCGTGAAGGTGGAGGCCCTGGCGGTGGGCATGGGCGGGGGACCCTGGGGGAAGGCCTGGGCCCTGGAAGCCCTCAAGGCGGGCCTCCCCACGGTCTTGGACGCCGACGCCCTGCACCTCGAGGTGGTGGCCCTCTACCGCCAGGCCGGCGTGAAGGCGGTCCTCACCCCCCACGCTGGGGAGGCGGGAAGGCTGCTTGGCGCCCCCCCAGAGGCGGTGGCCCAGGACCCCTTGGCCGCCGCCCGGGCCCTGGCGGAGGCCACGGGCCTCACCGTGGTCCTCAAGGGAAACCCCACGGTGGTGGCGGAGGGAGGCCGGCTTTCCGTGAACCCCACGGGCAACCCCGCCCTGGCCACCGGGGGCACGGGGGACGTCCTGGCGGGGGCCATCGCCGCCCTCCTGGCCGCAGGGCTTCCCCCCTTTGACGCCGCAAGGCTCGCCGTCTACCTCCACGGCCTTGCCGGGGACCTCCTGGCGGAGGAAAGGGGGGTGGGCCTCCTGGCCCGGGAGGTGGCGGAGGCCCTGCCCCGGGCGCGGCGGGCCTTGGAAAAGGGCCTAGGCCTCCCCTTCGCCCTGGTATAGTCTTGGGCGAGGGCTTCGCCATGGCACCCCGCCTCTACGTCCCCGCCACCCTGGCCAACCTGGGCTCGGGCTTTGACGCCCTGGGCGCGGCCTTGGACCTCTACCTGGAGGTGGAGGCCACGCCGGCCCGGGAGGACGCCTTTCTCTACGAAGGGGAGGGCAAGGTGGAGGGGACGGACAACCTCATCCACCAAGGCTACCGGGCGGGGATGGCGGCTTTGGGCCTGAAGGCGGAGCCCCTCTTCATCCGCGCCTTCAACCCCATCCCCTTGGCCCGGGGTATGGGGAGCTCCTCCGCCGCCCTGGTGGCGGGGGTGGCCTTGGCGGACTGGGTTTCCGGGGGGCGGCTGGGCCGGGATGGGGTCTTCCGGGTAGCGGCCCGACTGGAGGGCCACCCGGACAACGTGGCCCCCGCGGTCTACGGGGGATTTGTGGCCGCCCTTAGCGAACCCCCCCTGGCCATCCCCCTGCCGAGGCCTGAAGGGGTGCGCTTCGTCCTCGCCGTGCCTCCCTACGCGGTGCCCACCCCCTTGGCCCGGGCGGCCCTACCGGAAAGGGTGCCCTTGGCCGATGCCGTCTACAACCTGGCCCGAAGCGCCCTTTGGCCCGCTGCCCTATGCTCCGGGCGCCTCGAGGCCCTAAAGGAGGCCTGCCGGGACCGCCTCCACCAACCCCACCGGGCCCACCTCATGCCCGGGGTCCTGGAGGCCCTGGAAGGGGCCCTGGAGGCGGGAGCCTTGGCCGCCTTCGTGGGCGGGGCTGGCCCCACCGTGGCCGCCTTGGTGCGCCAAGGGGAGGAGGAAAGGGTAGCCCAGGCCCTGGAGGCCTACCGCGGCCAGGGCCAGACCTTGGTCCTGAACCTAGGAGAGGGATACTTTTGGAAGGGAACCTGAACACCATCCCTCTTACGGAGCTTCTAGAGCTCATCCACGGCCACCGCCGCTCGGGGGTTTTGGCGGTGCAGGTGGGCCCCTTGCCCCTCTCCTTGCGCTTTTCCGCCGGGGAGGTGGTGGGGGCGGCCATCCTGGACTGGGAGGGCCTCGAGGCCCTCTTCACCTTCCCCCTCCACCCCAAGGAAGGCCCCTTCCGCTTCCAGCCCAGCCCCCCTTCCCAAGAACCCCCTCTCCTCCCCTTCGCCGCCCTGCTGGGGGAGTGGGCCCGGGTCAACGACGAGTGGGATCGCTTCCGCACCCTGGTGGACTCCCCGAGCCGCGTCCTGGAGGCCATCCGCCCCAAACCGCCCCTAGAGGTCTTCCAGGGGGGGAAAAGCGTCCGGGCCGCCGCCAAGGCCTGGGGCGTACCCCTCCTCATCGCCATGGAGCGGGCCTACATGGGGGTCAGGGAAGGGGACCTCTACCCCTTGCGCCGCTACGCCTGGTACGCCCTGCGCATCCGCTACCAGGGCCGGAAGGGCAAGACGCTGGAGGAGTACGGCCAGCTCCAGGCCCTCCTGGACGGCACCCGCAACCTGGGCGAGGTCATCGCCAGCGGGGTGCCCGTGGGCCTGGTGCGCCGTTACCTGGTCCAGGCCCTAAGCACCGGGGAGGTCGCACCCCCGGGGCGGGGCTGGCTCTTAAGGGACCTCACCTGGGAGATGGAAAAGGAAGGGGAAGCCTAGGCGCGCCTAGGCTTCCAACCCCCTTCGGTTACTTCTTCTTGCGGGGGCGGTACTTGCCGTAGGAGCCCCGCCAGATCTTGCCCCTGCGGGTGCGACGGTCGCCCTTGCCCATGCCTTCCCTCCTTAGGCGCTAGCCCCTTGGGCGGAAAGGAGCTGGTGCACCTTGCGCATCAGCCGGGACTTCCTGCGGGCGGCGGCGTTCTTGTGCAGGGTAGACCCCTTGGCCGCCTTGTCAATGAGGCTCTCGGCCTTGCGCAGGATCTTGATGGCCTCCTCCGCCTTGCCCTCCTGGGCCAACTGGACGGCCTTCTTGCTCAGGGTCTTGATGGCCGACTTCTTGGCCTTGTTGCGAAGCCGGCGCTTCAAGGACTGCCGGTGCCGCTTTAAAGCGGAAAGGTTCCTCTTGGGCTTCTTCTGCGCCATCGTTCTCCCCTTATGCCCCCTCGGGGCAGACCAGGCCTAAGTGTAGCACACCCCCGCCTTATGGGGCAAACTTGGTGGCCACCCAGTCGTAGCGCACCTGGCCCTTGGCGTCCTGAAGGCGGAAGCGGAGGAAGTACTCCCCGGGGGACACGGGAAAGCGCACCTCCTCTTGGAAGCGCCCGGCGTACGCGCGCCCCCCCACCACCCTTTCCCCCTGCACCAGGGCCACCTCCAGCCTCCCCTCCTGGAGGCTTCCCGCCACCTTCACCTTCACCGCATCGTAAAGCCCCGTGACCCGCAAGGGGTAGCGGGCCTCCCCGGTGTACTTCCAGTAGAAGACGGGCAAGAAAGGGGGATAGCCCACGGCGAGGCCGTACCGCTCGGCGTACCAGTAAAGGCCCAAGGCCGCCAAGGCCAGAAGGAGCAGGCTCCGCATTGTCCTAAGTATACTTGGGCACATGGCAGGCACGGGCCAGATTCCGCCAGAGGAAGCCTTCGCCCTCCTCAAGCGGGGGGCGGAGGAGATCATCCCCGAGGAGGAGCTTCTCTCCAAGCTCCGAGAAGGAAGACCCCTCACGGTGAAGCTGGGGGCGGACCCCACGAGGCCCGACCTCCACCTGGGACATGCGGTGGTCCTGAGGAAGATGCGCCAGTTCCAGGAGCTTGGGCACAAGGTGGTCCTCATCATCGGGGACTTCACCGGGATGATCGGGGACCCCTCGGGCCGGAGCAAGACCCGACCGCCCCTCACCCTCGAGGAAACCCGGGAAAACGCCAAGACCTACGTGGAGCAGGCCGGGAAAATCCTAAGGCAGGAGCCCGAGCTCTTTGCGCTCCGCTACAACTCCGAGTGGCTGGAACACCTCTCCTTCAAGGAGGTGGTGCGCCTCACCTCCCTCATGACCGTGGCCCAGATGCTGGAAAGGGAGGATTTCAAAAAGCGCTACGAGGCGGGCGTCCCCATCTCCCTGCACGAGTTCCTCTACCCCTTCGCCCAAGCCTACGATTCCGTGGCCATAAGGGCCGACGTGGAGATGGGGGGAACGGACCAGAAGTTCAACCTCCTGGTGGGGCGGGAGGTGCAACGGGCCTACGGGCAAGACCCCCAGGTCTGCTTCCTCATGCCCCTTCTGGTGGGCCTGGACGGGCGGGAAAAGATGAGCAAGAGCCTGGACAACTACATCGGGGTGGCCGAGCCCCCCGAGGTGATGTTCAAAAAGCTCATGCGGGTCCCCGACCCCCTGCTCCCGAGCTACTTCCGCCTCCTCACGGACCTTACGGAGGAGGAAATAGAAACCCTCCTCCAGGCGGGGCCGGTACCCGCCCACCGGGTCTTGGCCCGCCTCCTCACCGCCGCTTACGCCAGGCCCAGGATCCCCGCCCGCCTGGACCGGGCCTTCTACGAGAGCCTGGGCTATGACTGGAAGGCCTTGGGAAGGGACAAGGAGGCAGGCCCCGAGGAGGTGCGGCAGGCGGAGGCCCGGTACGACGAGGTGGCCAAAGGAGGGATCCCCGAGGACATCCCCGAGGTGGCCATTCCCCCCTCCGAGCTCAAGGAGGGGCGGATCTGGGTGGCGCGGCTTTTCACCCTGGCGGGCCTCACCCCCTCCAACGCCGAGGCCAGAAGGCTTATCCAGAACCGGGGCCTGCGGATGGACGGGGAGGTCATCGCCGACCCCAACCTGGAGGTGGAACTCTCCCGCCCCCGGGTGCTCCAAAGGGGCCGGGATCGGTTCGTGCGGGTACGCCTAAAGGAGGGTTAAAGGGCCTCGAGGGCCTCGGAAAACTCCGCTTCCAGGTCTTCCGGGTCTTCAAGCCCCACGGAAAGGCGCAAAAACCCCTCGTGCAGGCCCAAAGCCTCCCGTTCCTCCTCGGAAAGGAAGCGGTGGGAGGAGGTGGCCGGGTGGGAAAGGGTGGTCTCCACGCCCCCCAAGGAAAGGACAAGCCGCACCCGCTTTAGGCTCCGGAGGAAGCGGTTCACCGCCGCCCGCTCTGGGGGAAGCTCAAAGGAGAGCATGGCGCCATAGCCCCGCTCCAAAACCCGGTTGGCCACGGGATGATCCGGGTGGTGGGCAAGGCCCGGGTAGTGCACGGCCCGCACCTTGGGGTGGGCTTGCAGGAAACGGGCCAAGCGCCACGCCGTGGCCGAGGCCCGCTCCAGGCGCACCGCCAAGGTCTTCACCCCCTCCACCCCCAGCCAGCACGCCCAAGGATTGGGCACCAAGCCGGCCCGCACCGCCACCCGGCGCAGGGGCTCCACCACGTCCCGAGCCCCCACCACCCCGCCCAGGAGCACCTGGTGGTGGCCGGAGAGGAACTTGGTGAGGCTTTCCACCACCAGGTGGGCCCCCTGTTTTAGGGGCTGGGCATGATAGGGGGTAGCGAAGGTGTTGTCCACTACCAAAAGAGCCCCCCGGTCACGGGCCAAAGCGGCCAGGGCAGGTAGGTCGGCCACCCGCAGCCTGGGGTTGGAAAGGGTCTCCACCAAAAGCAGGCTTCCTGGGGTAAGGCTGGCCTCCACCTGGGCTAGGTCCGTGGCCTCCACCCCCACCACCTCCACCCCAAAGCGGGCGAAATCCTTAAGGAGGCCCCAGGTGGTGCCGTAGAGGTCCCGGGAGGCCACCACCCGGCCCCCGGGGTTGACATAAGCCAGGAAAAGGGCGGTGAAGGCGGCCATGCCGCTCGCCGTGGCCAAGGCCGCCTCGCCCTCGTGCAAGGCGGCCAGGAGGCGTTCCAACGCTTGGTGGTTGGGGGTGCCCGAACGGGCGTAAATGGCCCCGGGAAGCCGGCCCTCGTAGACCGCATCCACCTCGTCCAGATCGCGGAAGCACCAGGCCGCCGACTGGTAGATGGGGAGAAGCGCGGGCGCATTCGCCGGGGTTTCGGCCTGCGCCCCGTGCACCGCCCGGGTGCTTAGGTCCATGGCGCCACTATACGCCCTCCATGGGCCTCAGGGGCACCTCGTGGCCCGTGGCGTAAAGGGTGCCCGCCTCCGCCTCGAGGCGCAGCCGGGGCAGGGGGAACCGGGGTGGACCGTACACCGCCTTTCCGCCCAGCAAGGGGTCAAAGGCGCCAAAGTGGCAGGGGCAACCCAGAAAAGGCCTCTCGTAGCGGAAGTTGTAGAGGATGGAGGCGGCCTCGGGGTCGGGGACGTAGTTCAGGGTGCACCCCTGGTGGGTGCAGATACGGCTAAAGGCGATGTAGTGCTCCCCCTCTAGGGAAAGCCCCCCAGGGGCGGGCTCGGGAAGCCTTAGGAGGAAGGACTTAAGCTCCCCTAGGGGCAGGGGATAGGCAAAGGGCTTCGCCTGCCATACCTCTAGCTCCCCCAGGCGGGCCACCGCCACCTTGGGACCATCGTTCCAAGTGGGCTCCCCTACCTCCGGCCGGGGCCGGAAACGAAGGTTATAGGTGCGCAGGCCGAACCAGGCGAAAAAACCCCCGGCCACGGCCACGGGCACGTAGAAGAAGAGGTCCCTCCGCCTCATAGACCCTGGAGGTAGGCCAAAAGCGCCGCAAGCTCCCCCTCGGAGAGGGGCACGGGGGGCATCTGGCCCCTTCCCTTGAGCACGATCTCCCGCACCGCCTCCGGCGCCTTCAGGATGGGGTTTCCCTTAAGCCTCGGCCCCACACCCCCTTCCCCTTCCGCCCCGTGGCAAAGGGCACAGCGGGCCAGGTAGACGCTTTGCCCATCCTTGCCCCCTTGGGCCTGGGCCCGGGCCATGGCGATGAGGCCTTCCACCCTTTCCTTGGCCTCGCCCCCCACCTCCAGGTAGCGCTCCCAAGCGGCGATGGCCCGGTCCATCTCCCCCTTTTGGAAGTAGAGGTTGCCCAGGAAAAGCCAGCCCTCTGCGGCCTTGGGATCGGCGTGCTGGGCGATTTCCAGGAACATCTGGGCTTCCTCTAGCCTTCCCCCCATGAAGAGGAGGATGCCCACCCGCCGCACGGCCTCCACGTTCCTGGGGTCTTTCTTCAGCACCTCCAGGTAGGCCTCCGCCGCCTGGTCAAAGGCCTGAAGCGCATAGGCCCTCCGGCCCCAGGCAAGGAGGTCCTCCACCGCCCCCGTCCTCCTCGCCTTGTCCGCCAAGGCCTTGAGCTCCCGAGCCTCGGCCCGCTGCGTCACCGTGGTCTCCCCGGGCAGGCGGGGAAGGGTGTAGCGCCAAAGGCCCACCCCTAGGAGGACCACCACCCCCAAGGCCAGGGCCACGGGCAAGGGGTTGAGGGGGCGCTTCTCCGGCGGGCGGTAGCCCTCCAGGGCCTTTTCCAAGGCCACCATGCGGGCGAGGGCCAGCTTTTTCTCCTCGCCCTCGAGGGCCTCCACCTCGGCCCGCAAAACCTCCAGCTCCCTAAGAAGCTCCTCCCGCCTGGGCGGCTCGGGAAAGGGCTCCTTTGGGCCCAGGAGGGGCCTGAGGGCCAGGGCGAGCCCCAGGAGGAAAAGGATGAGGAAAAGGAGGGTGGCGGTCATGCCGGGGGCTCCTTCAGGCGGCGCTCCGCCTCCTCCAGAAGGTCCTGGGGTACCCTCTTGGGGCGGAAGTAGGCGAAAAGGCCCAAGCCCAAGAGGAGAAGGGCCAAGCCGGGCAACACCCACGCCCAAAGGGTCACCCCCCGCCTAGGGGGCTCGTACAGGATCCACTCCCCGTACCGGTCCACGAAGAAGGCCTTGATCTCCTCCTCCGTCTTGCCCTCCTGAAGCATCTCGGCGATGAGGCGCCGCATCTCCACCGCCACCCCCGAGTTGCTCTCGGCGGCGCTCTCCCCTTGGCACACGGGGCAGCGGAGCTCCCGGGCGATGCGGAAGACCTCCGGGGAAAGGTCAGGGGGAGGCCCCGCTTGACCCAGGGCGGGCACAAGCAAAAGGGCGAGGAGAACCCACCTCACGGCAACACCTCCTTTAGGTACTTCTCCAAGGTGGCCTGGTCTATGGCCCCGGCGTGGCGGGCCAGGACCCGCCCCTCCCGGTCTATGAAGAAGGTTTCCGGCACCCCGTACATCCCGTAGTCCACCCCCACCCGGCCCCGGGGGTCAAAGACCTGGGGGAAAGTGAGGCCAAACTGGGCGATGAACCGGAGGGCCTCCGGCTCCTTGTCCTGGGTGTTCACCCCAAGGAAAAGCACCCGGCCCCGATGGGCGCGCCAAGCGGCCTCCAGCACCGGGGCCTCCTCGTAGCAGGCAGGGTAACACCAGCTGGCCCAGAAGTTGAGGACGATGGGCTGCTGGCCCAGGTGGTCCGCAAGGCGGAACGCCTCCCCCCACTCCGCCCGGTAAGGGGGTAGGACGGGCAGGGTGAAGTCGGGGGCGGGACGCCGCTCCTTGGCCAGAACCGAGGGGAGCTCCTTGGGGTTCCGCTGCATGCCCCAGAGGAATAACCCCCCCAAGGCCAATACGAGAAGCACCCAAAGCCAGGCCCTCATGCCGGGCTCACCCCCCGGGCCTCCTCCCTACGGGAAACCGGCCAAAGGATGTACAGGGTCCCCAAGGCCATGAGCCCTCCCGCCACCCACATCCAGAAGACCAGGGGCGTGACGATGAGGCGCAAGGAGGCCCACTCCCCCTTCTCCCGGTCAAAGTCCATGAGGAGGAAGTAGTAGTCGTTCCCCGGGGTGTACACCACCTTGGGGGCCGGCAAGGGAGCGTTCATCTGGGGGTAGAAGTGGAGCCTAGGCCTCACCTCGCCAAAGCGGTTCGTCTGGACCAGGGCCTCCACGGCGAAGCGCCGCCCCTCGTCCAAGGCCCGCACACCCTGGAAGGTGAGCCTTAGGCCCGCCACCTCCCAGCTCTGCCCCCGGTAAAGGGTCTTTTCGCTTTCCAGGCGGTAGGTCTGGCTGAAGGCGATGGCAAGGCCCATGAGGGCCACGGCGAAGTGGACCACGAGGCTTCCCACCCGCCTTTGGTTCTCCAAAAAGCCCCAGGGGGAAAGCCCCGCCGCAACCCGCGCCAAGACCCCTTCCCGCACCAGGAGGAGGATGGCGGCCACGTTGTAGAGGAAAAGCCCCACCGCCAGGGAAGCCCCCACGGTATACCCCCACAGAAGGCCTCCCAGGGTACCCAGGAGGAGAACCCCAAGGAGCAGGTAGAGGTTGCGGAAAACCTCCGCCCTGGGCCTGCGCCAAGGGAGCAAGGGCCCTACCCCCATAAGGAGCAGGATCCCGGCCCCGATGGGGGCGGAAAGCTGGTTGAAGAAGGGGGCCCCCACGCTCACCTTGGCCCCGGCAAAAGCCTCCACCAAAAGGGGGTAGAAGGTGCCCAGGACCACCACCAAGGCCCAGCCCGCAAAGAAGAAGGCCCCAAGGAGCAAGGCGCCCTCCCGGGAAAAGGGGTGGAAGAAGACGACGTCCCGCACCTCCCGGGAAACCCGGGAAAGGAGCCCTAGGCCCAGGGAGGTGGCGAGGAGGAAGAAGCCCAAGAAGGCCGGGCCCACGGGCCCCTCGGCGAAGGCATGCACGGACTGGATCACACCGCTACGGGTGAGGAAGGTGCCGAGGACCGTGGCGGCAAAGGCCAGGGTAATGAAGGCGAAGTTCCAGGCCTTGAAAGCCCCCCGGGTCTTCTGCACGAGGGCGGTGTGGAGAAAGGCCGTGGCGAGAAGCCAAGGGACGAAGCTGGCGTTCTCCACCGGGTCCCAAGCCCAGTACCCGCCCCAGCCCAGGACCTCGTAGCTCCACCACATCCCCGCCACCTTGCCCGCGGTGAGGAAGCCCCAGGCCACCAGGGTCCACCACCGCGTCTCCTCCACCCAGGTCTGGTAGCGGCGGGTGGCCATGGCGGCGATGGCGTAGGCGAAGGGAACGCTCAGGCCCACGAAGCCCAGGTACATGAGCACGGGGTGGACGGCCATCATCCAGTGGTTCTGCAGGAGGGGGTTGGGGCCTACCCCGTCCTGGGGAGGGTTGGGGAGGGTGGCGAAGGGGCTTGCGATGGTGGCCATGACCCCAAAAAAGAAGGCCTGGACGCCGAAGAGCACGGCGAGGACCAAGGAGGCCCGCCAGGGGTCCAGGCCCCGGCGGCTCGCCAAAAGGGTGTAAAGGGTTTGCAAGAGCCCCCAGAGGAGGATGCTTCCCTCCAGGGCCGCCCAAGGGGTGACCAGGGTGACCCAAAGGGGATCCTGGAGGGAGTGGTTCCGGGCCACGTAGGCCAAGGAGAAGTCGTGGGTGAGAAGCGCCCACTCCAGGGCCAAAAAGGCGGCCAAGGCGGCGAGGAAGGCGGGGAGGACCAGGCGCCTCGCCCCTTGCAGGAAACGGCCATCCCCCTGCCCGTAGGCGAGGAGGGCGAGGGCCAGGCCCAGGAGGCTAAAGGCCAGGGCCAGGCTCACGCCCAGGTGGCCCAAAAGGGCAGGGGTCATTTGGCCTCCTCAATCAGCTTGCGCACCTCCTCCGGGGTCCAGCCCGCCTTGGGGGCCTGGTAGGTCTCCGAGTGCTTCACCAGGAGGTTGGTGCCCTGGAAAACCCCGTCTTGGAAGCGCCCCTCCACCACCACCCCCTGCCCCTCCTTGAACATCCCCGGGGGGGTGCCCTTGTGGAGGACGGGGACCTCCGCCACCCCATCCGTGAGGACGAAGCGGAGCTCCAGCCGGTCCTTGTCGTACTGCACCGTGCCCTGCTTCACCAGGCCCCCCAGGCGCACGGGGCGGTTTTGGTAGCGGGCCTGGTCCTGGAGGTACTCCGAAGGGGTGAGGAAATAGACCAGGTTCTGCCCCAGGCCCCCAAAGATGAGGTAGCCCAAGGCCCCCAGGATGACGGCAAGGCCTAGGAGATACTTGGCCCTCATCGGACCCTCCTATAGCGCCAGAAGAGGTAGGCCAGGTAGCCGAAGACCGTGAGGTAGGTGAGGGCGTAGACCCAGGTGACGAAGACCTCGTTCACGCCTCCTCCTTCCTGGCCTCGAGGGCCGCCACCAAAGCCCTAAAGCGCACGAAGCCCAGGTAGAGCAGGGTGAAGACGAGGAGGTTGAAGAGGAGGGCCTGGAGCATGGCGGGGTCCATGTGGATCTTGCCCGTGGTGAGGTCAATGGACTGGGTCTGGTGCAGGCTCCGCCACCACTTCACCGACATGTAGCTGATGGGCACGTTGATGAAGCCCAAAACCCCCACCGCCGCCGCCGCCTTGGCCCGAAGCTCCGGGTCCTCTATGGCCCCCCTAAGGAGGAAGTAGCCCACGTACACGGCGAAAAGGATGGCGGTGGTGGTGAGCCTGGGCTCCCAGGTCCAGTACACCCCCCAGGTGGGGCGGGCCCAGAGCATCCCCGTCACCAAGGCCAGGCCCATGAAGACGAGGCCGATTTCGGCGCTGGCCATGGCCACCCGGTCGTACCGGGGGTCCTGGCGAAAGAGGTAAAGGAGGGAGTAGAGGAAGGTGACGAAAAAGGCCAGGTAGCCAAGCCAAGCCCCCGGCACGTGCAGGTACATGATCCGGGCCAGATAGCCTTGGTTCACGTCCGGCGGGGCGGAAAGGGCCAGGTAGAACCCCACCGGCAAAAGGAGAACCCCTAGGCCCAAGAAGGCCCAGGTGAGGGCATCCGGTCGTTCAGGGTGTGCCGCTTTAAGCATCGCTTGCCTCCACGCACCTAAGCATAGCCGGCCCCCCGGTGAAAAATCTGTGGCCGTCTACCCTTCCATAACCAAGGGGAAAAGCAACGCCCCCGCCGTGAGGTAGACCAGGTCAAAGACCAGGAGGAGTTGCCACCAGGAAGCCACCTCCGCCACGGGAAACCCCTCCAAGAGCCCCACCGTGGCCCTCACCCCCGCCAGGACCACGGGTACCACCAAGGAAAAGAGGAGGAGGGGCAAAAGCACCTCCCTTCCCCTTAGCCGGGCGAGGAGCCCGGCGTAAAAGGTGGCCACGCTGGCGTAGCCAAGCCCCCCCAGGGCCAGGGTGAGGAAGAGGGTAAGGGCCTTTTCCAGGGGCAGATAGAAAAGGCCCGCTGCCAGGAAAAGGGCCAGGGCGGAAAGGGGCAAGAGGAGGAGCATCTGGAAAAGGAGCTTCCCAAAGTAAACCCACTCCTTGCCCCCGGGGGTGAGGAGGAGGTCGTCCAAGGTGGCGTCCTCCACCTCCAGGGCGAAGGCCCGGGTGGAAAGGAGGGTGGCGAGGAAGGCCAAGGCCACCCACAAGACCCCCGGGGCGGCCCGGCGCAACGCCCCCTCCTCCGGGCCCAGGGCCAGGGCCATGACGAAGAGCATCACCGCCAAGAAGGTGAGGGCGGAAAGCACCCCCGCCCGGTCCCGCACCTCAAGGCGCAGGTCCCGGAGGGCAAGGAGCCAGACCCGCCCCACCCCCAAGCCCCCCTTTCCCGGGCGCCCTCGCGTTTCCGCCCTCACGCCGCCCCCAGCCAAAGGACCCGGTCCGCCGCCTCCTCCGCCAGGGCCCGGTCGTGGGTGGCGAGGACCACCCCGCCTCCCTTCCGCCCCTTGCCCAAGGCCTTTAGAAGGAGTTCCCGTCCCTCTGTGTCCAGGGCGGTTTCCGGCTCGTCCAAAAGCCAAAGGTCTGGGGAGAGAAGCTCCAGGCGGGCGAGGGCCAGGCGCTTTTTCATGCCGCTGGAAAAGGCGGCAAGGGGCAGGTCCTCGGGAAGGCCGTACCGGGCCAAGGCCCCTTGCCAGTCCCCTTCCCGGCCGTGGAAGGCCAGGTCGTAAAGGAGGTGCTCCCGGGCGGTGAGGTGGCGGTGGAAGGCGGGGGGGTTGGGGAGGAAAAGCGCCCGCCCCTCCCGCACCACCCGGCCCCGGGTGGGCTTCAAGAGCCCCGCCATGAGCTTCAGGAGGGTGGTCTTGCCCGAGCCGTTGGGCCCGAGAAGGGCCACCACCTCCCCCCGGGCCAGGGTAAAGGTGAGGTCCTTCAGGACCCAGTCCCGGCCAAAGCGCTTGGAAACGGCCTCGAGGCGCAACATGCTCCCCTTCAGTTTAGGGGTATCCCCGGGGGGACAAGCGTCCCTAGAGGTACTTCTGCAGCCACTCCGGCGTGATCCGCAGGAAAAAGGTGTTCAGGGCGGAATACGTCCCGGTGAAGAGGAGCACCCCCACCAGCACCAGCACCACCCCGGCGAAAACCTCCACGTAGTGGGAAAGCCGCCCCGCCCGCCTAAGCCACCCCTTGAGCCGTTCGGCGAAGAGGGCCACCAACAAGAAGGGCACGGCAAGGCCCAGGATGTAGGCGAGGAGGAACCCCACCCCGCCCCCCACGGCGGTGAGGGTGAGGATGGCCCCCAGGATGGGGCCGATGCAGGGGGTCCAGCCCAGGGCCAGGGTGGCCCCAAGGAGAAAGGCCCCCAAGGGACGGCCCGTCTCCCCTTCGTAGCGGAGGGAAACCCCCCACTTGGGCCTCAGGCCCAGCATGTAAAGCCCGAAGAGGACCAGGACCACCCCCCCTATGCGGGCCAAGGTCTGGCGGTGCTCAAAGAGGAGCCCCCCAAGGAGGGTAAAGGGAAGCCCCAGGAGAAAAAACACCGCCCCAAAGCCCAAAACGAAGAAGAGGGCATTGAAAAGGGGGCGCCCCCTTTCCCCCCCCAGGTAGAAGAGGTAGGTGGGCACCAGGGGAAGCACGCACGGGGAGAGGAAGGAGAGCACCCCCGCCAAAAAGGCTGCGCCTAGGGAAAGGGTCATGCCTCCATCCTAGGGCAGGGTGAGCCAGGGGAAGCGGCGCTTGGTCTCCGGGTCCACGTCCAAAAGCTCCCGGGCCGGCATGCGCACCTGGGGCAGGGTCTTCTGGTTGATGGGCTCGTCCGCCTCAATGATGCCGTTCATGTAGAGGAGGAAGGCCACCAGGTGGTAGACCTCCTCGTCCGTGAGGGTTCCCGGGGCCCCGAAGGGCATGGCCCGGCGGATGTAGTCGTAAAGGGTGGTGGCGTAGGGCCAGTAGTTGCCGATGGCGTACTCCACGGGCTCCGTGTCCGGGGTGATGGGGAAGGGCTCGGCCACCAGGCGGTTAAAGGGGTAGCCCTCCCCCCTGGCCCCGTGGCAAGAGGCGCACTTCTCGGCGTAGATGCGCTCCCCCTCCGCCACCTTTCCCTCCCCCGGGGGAAGCCCCCGGCCATCGGGCAGGACCACGGGCCTCAGGTCATACTGGGCAGCGAGCTCCTCGGAAATGGGGGTGCCGAGGCCGTAGCGCGCCCCCAACGCCAAACCCAAAAGGGCCACCACGAAGAAGACCTTCTTAGCCATCAAACACCTCCCCGTCGCACCCGCCCACGGGGCCTACGGCCCGCACGCCCAGGGGCCTATCCCCGTTGACCACCCGGCCATCGGGCAGGATACGCCAGGCCTGGATGGCGTTGTAGTGGTAGCGGTTGTTCTTGCCCCAACGCCGGAAGAACTCCTCCCGGGTGAGCTGGGTGTTGCCCTTCTCGTCCCAGGCCCGGCTCCAAAGCACCACCTCCTCGCCCCGCCACTGCCAAGGCATCTTGAAGCGGACGAAGGCGTAGCGCTCCACGGGGGCCTCGAGGGTGGCCTGCCGCCAGGTCCTGCCCTCGTCCAAGGAGATCTCCACCTTGGTGATGCGGCCAAAACCGCTCCAGGCGAGGCCCCTAATCTCGTGGAAGCCCGGCTTGATCACCTGCCCCCCCGAGGGGTAGGTGACGATGGACTGGGGCTCCATCACCCAGGTAAAGGCGAGGACCTTGCCGTCCGCCATGACGTCCGTGTACTCGCTGGTCTCGTCCTTGGCCATGGCGGGCTGGTCCGTGACCAGGATACGCCTCAGCCACTTCACCTGGATGCTCCCCTCCCAGCCCGGCACCACCAGGCGCACGGGATAACCCTGCTCAGGGCGCAAGGCCTCCCCGTTTTGCGCATAGGCCACCAGGACGTCCTCCATGGCCTTCTCCAGGGGCAGGGAGCGGGTGTACATGGCGGCGTCCATGCCCTCGGGGATAAGCCACCTGGCCCCCGGCTTCACCCCCGCCTCCTTGAGGAGGAGGGCCAGGGGTACCCCGGTCCAGCTGGCGTTGGAGGCGAGGCCCCGGCTCCGGGTGGCGGTGAGGTTGGGGTCTGGGGGTTCCCGGTAGCCGTTTTGCCCGTTGCCGGCGCACTCAATGAAGTAGGTGCGGGTCACGGAGGGGAAGCGCTTAAGGTCCTCCAAGGTGAAGACCAGGGGCCTTTCCACCATCCCGTGGATCACCAGGCGGTAGCTTTTGGGGTCCACCTGGGGCACCCCGGCGTGGTGGCGCTCAAAGTGGAGACCGTTGGGAGTGATGACCCCCTCCAGCCGCTCCAAGGGGGCGAAATCCGCCCCCGAGTGGCGGGTGCGCAGGTTGGGGGAGATGTAGCGCACCACCCCTTCCTCAAAAGGGCTTCGGCTCCCGTACTCGGAAAGGGGAGCCCCCAGGGTCTTGGTAGGAGCGAAGGTCTCCTCGTCCCAAGGGGGCGTCTGGGCCCTGGCCTTGAGGAGGCCGAAGAGGCTTCCTGCCCCCAACAGCCGGAAAAACTTCCTTCGGTCCATATACCCTCCCATCGTATCGTTCAGGCGCAAGAAAAACCCGCCCCCCTAGGAGGGCGGGAACGAAAGCTTCAGGCGGGGCCGAACATGTCGTTCCAAATCCCCGTGGCCCAGCCGAAGGCCGCTTGGCCGTTGGCCTGGGAGCGCTGGTTGTCCACGGCGCTCTGGGCCCGGATCTGCCTGGCCGCCTCGTCCCAGGAGTAGTTGGCGGAAACCCAGATGGCCTCCTCGGAGTCCACGAAGGAGTAGCAGATGTTCTGGGGAAGCTCGGGGGGGATTTCCGCCAGGGGCTTGCCCCGAAGCCTTTCCGCCAGGTGCCGGGCCACGATGGTGCCGGAGACGTAGGCCACCATGCCGCTTTTGGGGTAAGGGGTGTTGCCGGTGATGTCCCCCACCAGGTAGATGCGGTCGTCCTGCTCGGAGAGGAAGTAGGGGATGCGCACGTTGGCCCAGCGCTCCCCAAGCCCCGCCACCCGGACAAGCTCCCCCGCCTTCATGGGGGGGATGATGTTGGCAAGGGTAAAGGGCACCTCGCCCAGCTCTGTAAGCACCCGTTTCTTCTCGTAGTCCAGGCCCGTGATGCGGGTGTTGGGCACATACTCCAGGTAGTCCTTGTAGAGCTCGTTGTAGGCGGCGAGGAAGCCCGGGGCCTTGGAAACGGGCTGGGGATTGGCGTCCAGGACGATGAGCTTGCCCTTCACCCCCTTGCTCTTAAGCCGCCAGGCCAGCATGGCCGCCCGCTCGTAGGGGCCCGGGGGGCAGCGGTAGGGAGGGGTGGGAATGTACATGACGAGCTCGCCCCCCGTCTCGTCAAACTGGTCCAGCATGCGCCTTAGGGCGATGTGCTCAAAGGGCTTAAAGCCCACGGGCAGGAGGTGCTTGGCCTCGGCGTAGCCGGGGATGGCCTCGTACATGTAGTCAATGCCGGGGGCAAGCACCAGGAAGTCGTAGGCCAAGTAACCGCCCGTGGTCCGCACCAGGCGGCGGTCGCGGTTGATGTCCAAGACCTTCTCCTGGACAAAGATCACCCCGTCCTTGACCACATTGGTGTAGTCAAAGACGAGCCACTCCAAGGGCTTGACCCCCGCCAGGAAGAGGTTGGACATGGGGCAGGACATGAAGATGGGCTTCTGCTCCACCAGGACCACCTCCACGTCCACCCCCGACTGGGCGAGCTTCCGCGCCACCGTGGTCCCGCCCCAGCCGCCCCCGATGACCACCACCCGGGGCTTGCGGGTCCGGGGGAGCAGGGTAGCGGGGCGGGCGTAGAACTCCTGGGCGAAGGCCTTGCCCCCTAAAGCCCCGGCCGCCGCCAGGGCAGCCCCCGTCTTCAGAAGATCCCTCCGGTTCACCTTTCCCATAGCTCCCTCCTCTATTGGCCAGGGCGGTAGGGCTCCCCGCCCACGGCTTCCAGGATGCCCGTCATCACCTGCCTGGCCTCTTGGAGCATTGTAACCGCTGGCGAGCCCATGACCCCGGGCATGATGGTCATGAGCATGGGCTCAATGGCCCCCACCAGCACATCAGGGCCCATCTGCATGGCGAAGAAGCGGCAAGGGGCGGCGAAACCGCCGGCGGGCTGGGTGAGGAACATGATCCGGGCCCACTCGCTCTTGCAGGGCATGATCACGGTCACCGGGCCTACCTTCACGTTGGGCAAGAGGTTGAGGCCGGCGGAGGTGAGTTCGGTCTCCACCATGAGGACCACGTCCTCCACCTTGGCCCCCCGCACCCGGTAAAGGAGGGCGGGCATCATGCCGCTACCGGGGTCCGGCATCATGGCCGGCGAGACCTTGCGCACCAGGCCGAGCCGGCCCAAGGCCGCCTCGAGGCGCCAGGTGAGCCGTTCCACCTGGCCCCCGTAGACCCCGAGCATGCTGAATAGGAGCCTTCCGTCAAAGGTGCCCACCAGGTACTTATCCCCTTCCCCGGTGATGTAGACCGTGGGGGGCAGGACGATGGCCGCCATGGGGTTCTTGCTCACCGCCTCCAGGCTCCCCTGCTCCGGCTTCAGAACCACCAGGCGGTAGTCCGGGAAGCCCGGGCCCGTGACCTGGCGCACCTGCTCCCCCAGGTTCAAGACCCGGTCGGGCTCCAGGCCCACCCCCTTCAGGGCCTCCAGCACCCGGGCTTCCACGCTTTCCAAGCTGCCCTGAACCTGCACCACCAAGGACTGGGCCAAGGAGAGGCCCAACGCCACCACCAGTGCCAATACCTTTTTCATGTTCCTCCCTCCACTTCCAGGCCGGCGTCCAGCCAGCCCTTGAACCCGTGGGCGATATTCTTAGCGTTTTTGTAGCCAAGAGCTTGCAAAAAGGCCGCCACCACCGCAGAAACGCTCCCCGAGTTGCAGTAAACGAGGATGAGGGCCTCCTTGTCCTTGGGGAGCTCCGCCAAGCGGTCCGGCACCTCGCCGGCGTAGATGTGCACGGAGCCCGGGATATACCCCCTTTTCCGCTCCTCCGCCGTGCGCACGTCCAGGATGAAGGGCTCAAAGAGGAGGAGGTCCTTGGCCTCGGTGGGGTAGACCAGGTAGCTCGCCGGGGGCACGCCTTTCAGAAAGGCCCCAAAGGCCCTCACCCAGTCCTCCCCTTCCCCCCGGGCCTGGAGGAGGAAAAGGGGCAAAAGGGCAAAGAGGTGGCGGCGGCGCATGGCTAGCGGGTGAAGAAGGGCAACTCCTCAAAGGAGTGCCCGGCTTTGGTAGCCTCGGCCAGCATGTACAGGGTAAGGGCAATGTAGGGCTCGGAGTAGAACTCGGGGGCGGGAATGGCGATGGACTCGTAGCAGAAGGCGATGCGGTCCTCCATGGTGTAGAGCTTGTCCGCCTCAAAGCGGTAGGCGGGCCACTCGTTCCCTAGGCCCTCCTTGGGGCTCCGCACCGGGGAAAGCCGCACCCGCCGCCCGGCGTACTGGTCGTGGCAGACGGCGCAGCTCATGTCCCGGGCCCCCGCCCGCTGGTACCAGAGCTCCCGCCCCAGGTTGTACATGGCAAGCTCCACCGGGTGCTTGGGAACCACCTGAATCTTGGCCTTGGAGGAGAAGGAAGCGATGTAGGCGGTAATGGCCTTCACCTCGTCCCGCTTAATCTCTTCGGGTTTAAAGCCCTGCACCCGTTGCATGCAGGTGTAGACCCGGGTTTCCAGGTCCTCCACCCGCTTGGTGTCCGGGAAGTACTTGGGCAAGATGGCGTAAACCCCTTCCAAGACCCCAGGGCCTTTGCCGAAGTCGCAGGCCTCGAGGGTCTTGCCGCTTGGGCCTTTACGGAAGAAGAGCTCCTTGCCCTCCTCCACGAAAAGCTCCCCCGGCAGGACCCCGAAGGTTTCCAGGTACATCTGCCGCTGGCGCATGGCCTCCTCAAAGGGGTCCAGGGGCTTCTGCCCTTGGGTGTAGGCCCAAAACCCTCCAAGGACGCCCAAGGCCGCAAGACCCAGAAGGAGAAGTCGTTTCCTCCGCACGGCTCACCTCCGGTTGATGGGGGACTCGGGGTCCAAGAGGAAGGCCACCAGATCGGCGGTTTCCTCCGGGGTGAAAAGCCCATGGACCCCGCCCCGGTACATGAGGGAGCAGGGGACGAAGGCCCAGGCGTTGTAGATCTTCTCGTAGGTGTAGCGCACCACCGCCTCTGCGGTGCCCCGCTGGCCGTAGCCCGTGAGGCTTGGCCCCATGGTGCCGTGGGCCACCTCGTTGGGGTCCCCGGCGTGGCAGGCGTAGCAGTTGCCCCGCCTGGGATCGGTGAAGACCTTCTCCCCGTTTTTCCAATCCCCCATGAGCTTCCCGTTGGCCGGGTACTTAATCAGGGCCTTCTGCTCCGCCAAAAACTGCGGGATGAGGTCCGGGGGAAGCTTGTCCCGGTACTGGGAGCAAAGGGCCTGGGCCTTGTCCTGGGAAAGCATGACCTGGGCGAACTCATGCCCTCCCGAGTGTAGGGCGGCCTCGAGGCGGGCTCGGAAAGGACCCGCCTGGGCAAGGACGAGGCCGAGAAGGATAAGCCCTAGCGCCGCAATGCCTATTCGCTTCATCCCATCACCTCCGGTATCCGGTAGTTACGGCCCAACACCTTCACGTTGGGCTCGGGCACCACCCTGACCCGCCCAACCCCCTTCAGGTACTCCTCCAGTACGGCATAGATGGGCCTGGGCTCGTGGCCCGGCTTGGCCTCCCCAAGCCGCTGGAGCCTACCCCCATAGGCCGCCACCAGATAACGGCGGTCCGGCTCCAAAGCCTTACCCCCCACGGACACCTCCCGCACCCGCTTGCCCGTGGGGGCGTCGGGGTCCAGGACGTAGGAAAGGCCAAAGGTCCGGCTCACATCCCCCCCTTGCTGGTAGAAGGGGTCAGGGGTAAAGACGTTGCTGGCGATGTCCTCCAAAACGCTCTGGATTTGCGCCCCCCGCAAGTAGAAGAGGTAAAGCTCGGGATAGGTGAAGCCGGTGTAGGCGTAAAGGTGGTCCCGGGTAATGGCCTGTCCCGGGAGCAACGTGGTGCCCCAGCGCACCGCCGGGCTAAAGACCACCTCCACCTCCGGATAAAGGGCCCTTACCGCCTGACCCACCAGCTGGTCCCAGGTGGAGTACAGGGTATCCCGCTTGTAAAGGAGGGTTTCCGTAACGGCTAAGGGCGCAAAGAGGTGCTCCCGGTGCGGGGCTACCTTTTCCCTAAGCCACGCCTCCACGTCCTCCGCCTTGGGCAGGTGGTCCGCCAAAACGGGCAGGACCCGCACCCGGAGGTTGGCGAGGCCGCCTTTCCTCAGCTTTAGGTCCAACCGCATCAGGGCTTTGCCGGCGGCGCTTCCCGCCACGATCCAGGTCTTGCCCACCCGCCAGGGCAAAGGGGTCAGGTCGTGGGTATGGCCGGAAAGGATCAGGTCAATGCCCCGGATGCGCTCCGCCAAGGCGGCGTCCAGCTGCATGCCTTGGTGGGAGAGGAGGACCACGGCGTCCGCCCCCTCGGCCCGGGCGGCGTCCACCGCCTCCTGCAGGCGCTTCTCGTCCAGGGCAAAGGAAAGCCCCTCGGTCAAGCTTTCCGGGTGGGATACCTTCACGTACGGGTAGGCCGCCCCCACCACGGCCAAGGTGTAGCGGCCTGCGGGATGGAGCCGGTAGGCGGGGAAAAGGGGGTCGCCGAAGAGTTCGTCCACCACGTTATAGGCCAGGTGCTCCCCGCGGAATTGCCCCAAAAGGGCCTCCACCCGCTCCCGCCCCAAGGTCCACTCCCAGTGGGAGGTCATGTGGTCTACCCCCGTGAGGTTCTGCCACTCCACCAGGGCTTCCCCTTGGGTGAGAAGGGAAAGGCCGGAGTTGGTCCAGGTATCCCCCCCGTCCAGGACCAGGACCTTGGCCCCTTCCGCCTCCGCCCGGGCCTTTTGGTCGCGGATGAGGGCGGTGAGGGCGGAAAACCCCCCTATAGGGCCGAAGGCGCGGGCAAGGGCCACAAAGTCCAGGTGGGAGAGCAGGTACGCAAGGGGCGTTCCCCTCCCCACCCCGTAGTAGCGGAGAATGGCCTCCCCCGTGAGGTAACCGGGCCGCCCCATCAAGGCCTTGGGGGCGATGAGATTAGGGGGCTCCATGAAGTAGTGAGGAAAGGCTTGGGCGTGGAGGTCGGAGAAGTAAAGGAGGGTGGCCTCCCCATAGGGGGGAAGCTCGTAGAGGCGGGCCGGGTTTTCCAATACCTGGGCGAGGGCCTTGGGCCCCAAGCCCGCAAGGGTGGAGAGGAGAAAAAGGACGTCCCTACGGTTCATCTAGACCCCACCGCCGGCTTGGTGTTGAACTCGGATTCCGGGTCCAAAAGGTAGGCCACCACGTCAGCGATCTCCTCGGGGCTAAGAAGGCCTTGGGCGCCGAAGCGGTACATCACCGTGCAGGGGAAGTAGGCCCACGCGTTGTAAATCACCTCATACGTGTAGCGCTGTACCGCTTCCGATTGGCCCCTCTTAAGCCCATACTTCTCCAAGCTGGGCCCCACGTCCCCCCCAAGGTGTACCGGGGATCCGAAGTGGCAGGAGAAGCAGTTGGCCTTTTGCAGGTTGTTGAAGATGGCCCCGCCCTTCTTCCAGTCCCCCATTAGCCTCCCGTTCTGCGGGTACTTGATGAGGGCCCGCTGCTCCTCCAGGAACTGGGGTAGGAGGTCGGCAGGTAGGCGGTTTCGGTGGAGGGAACAAAGGGCCTGGTCCGGGCGCTGGTTTTGGAAGACCCCCGCGTAGGCCTTACCCCCGCTTTGAATGAGCTGAAGCTCCTTCTCGCTAAAGTAGCGCTGGGCCAAGCCCCAAGCTACCAAGGAAAGAACCGAGAGGACCAAAATAGCCTTCTTCATGCTCCCTCCTCACCGCACAAAAGCGGGCCACTCCTCCACCACCGCCCCGTTGTTGTGATAGGCCAGGAAGAGCTCCAAGGCGAGGATGGGCAAAGAGTAGAGGTCCGGCTGGGGGTGGGCGATGTTGCCGTAGCAGGCCCGGATGCGGTCCTGCATGGTCCAGGTCTGGTCGTTGGAGTAGCGGTACGCAGGCCAGTGGGTCCAAGACTGATCCTTGCCCAGCACGTCGGCGTAGGGCAGGACGCCAGCCCGCTTGCCCACGTAGGTCACGTGGCAGGTGGCGCAGCCCACATCCCTGGCCCCGGTGCGGGCGTAGAAGAGCTTCTCCCCGAGGGCATAAAGCTCCTTCTCCTGGGGGAAGAGGAGGCGGACGTTAATCCTATGGCCTGTGGACTTGCTGGCGATGTAAAAGGCCACCGCCACCACCTCGGACCGCTTCACCGCTTCCCTTGGGAATCCCTGCACCTTGGTCATGCAGGTGAGGATGCGGTGATCCAGGTCCTCCACCCGGCCCGTGTCCAGGAAATAGCGGGGAAGCCGGGCTGCTGCCCCTTCCAAGACCCCTTTTCCCAGGCCGAAATCGCATTCGGCCATGGTCTTGCCGCTAGGGCCTTTCCGGTGGAAAAGCTCCTCACCCTGCTGGACCACGAGCTCCGTGGGCAGGATGCCTGCGGTCTGGAGGAGGAGCTCCTTTTGCCTTTTGGCCTCCTCCCGGGGGTCTACCTCTTGGGCCAAGCCAAGGAGCAAAAGAAGGGCCGCACCTACCACCCACCACGCCTTGGGCCGCATATATCCACCTCCATAAAGGCGCCCGGGAATCCGGGCGCCTTGCCTTAGGCCAGCTCCAGCTTGACCTGAGCCTCCCCCGTGTCGCCGCTGGTGTCCTTAAGCTTCACCGTGAAGGTCCCCGGCTTTTCCGCCTTGAACTTGAAGCCGTAAAGGGGGTTGGCGCTGGTGGAGGGGCCAGGCCGGGCCTCCGCCACCTTTTCCCCTTCAAAGTAGACCTCCACCAGGTTGATGTAATTGGCGGGGATGAGGTTACCCTGGGCATCCCGGCGGGTGCCAGGTTCGTTGGGATGCTGGGCTACCGCCTGGAGCCGGAACTCCTCTCCCGCCTTGGGCTTGGCCGGGGTCAGGCGAACGATGGTGCGGATGGGCATCTTCTACCTCCTTTCCTTAACCGCAGCCCCCCACGGTAACGCGGGTGCTGGCCGAGGCCAGAAGCAACTTGCCGTCGGCGGTCTCCACCACGGCCCGGACAGCGGTGGTCTCCGCCAGGCGGACCCGGGTGGCGTAGTAGGGAAGGGCCTTCATGGGCATGAAGGTCACCAACCGGGGCGTGGGGTTCTTGTCGGCGAAGAGGTGGATGGCCTTGACCTGATTGGAGGGCAGGCTCACCTCCACCTCGGCGGGCACGTTGGCCCCGCTTTCGGCGATGGCGGGCATGGTGAGCTTCACCAGGTTGGAGGGGGTGAGGTCCTTGAAGCCCTTGCCCAAGGCCTCCTGTAAGGCCTTCTCCAGGTTGGCCAGGTCCTCCCCTTCCAGCCCTTGGGCCATGGCCGGTAGCCCCGCCACGGCGAGGGCGGAAAGGGCCACACCGGTTGCCTTCAAAAAAGCTCGCCTATTCACACACACCTCCCTTGGCGCACATCTGGCGCAACTCCATGAGGAACTGCGCCCGGGGCCGGCTGCCAAAAAACCGGCCCACCTCTTCCCACGCCCCCTTCCTGGGGACGAGGAAGACAAAGGTGGGGGTGCCCGGCACGCGGAAGCGCCGGGCCAGGTCCTGCCCCTCCGGGGTTTCCGTGCCCACGGAGGCCACCACGAAGCGCTCCTCCAAAAGGCGGCTTACCCCAGGATCGGAGAGGACAAAGGTGTTCATCTGGTCGCAGTAGGGGCAGTGGGGGCTATGGAAGTACACCATGAGGACCCGGGTGTGCTCCTGGGCCAGGACCTGGGCCTCACGGAAGGGATACCAGCGGCCAAAATCCGGCGCGGCCAAGGCCAGGCCCATCAGCAGCGTCAGCCAAAGTACCCGGTACGCGTACATACTTTACACCGCCTCGGTACACCCAAGGACATTTGTACCTTACCAGGTTTACCAGCTAAAAATCAAGGGGTAGTTACACACGCTAGAGCAATCCTTCACATTATACCCCGTGTAATAGTGCATATAAGAAGTGGAAACGCATACCCCTCTCCCGTAAAGCGCCTTGGGCGCAGAGCTTAAGGTTTCCTAAAGGCATCCCCCTTGACGGGCTTGAAGGGACAAACTACCCTATACCCCGGAGGGTAAAGATGAAGCGGACCCTTATCGCTCTCCTCCTTCTCGGCGGCCTGGCCTTGGCCCAGGCGGACGGCGCTAAGCTTTACGCCCAGTGCGCAGGTTGCCACCAAGCCAATGGCCAAGGCCTGCCCGGGGCCTTCCCGCCCCTTGCCGGCCACGTGGCGGAGATCCTCGCCAAACAGGGGGGGCGGGAGTACCTGATCAAGGTCCTCCTTTGGGGCCTCCAGGGGCAGATTGAGGTCAAGGGGATGAAGTACAACGGGGCTATGCCCGGCTTCAATGGGCTCAAGGACGAGGAGATCGCCGCCCTTCTCAACCACATCGCCACCGCCTGGGGGGATGACAAGAAGGTCCAGGGCTTCAAGCCCTTCACCGCCGCCGAGGTTAAGGCCTTGCGGGACAAGAAACTCACCTCCCAACAGGTGCTGGAGGAGCGGAAGAAGCTGGGGCTCAAGTAAGGAGCCTGGGTGGGCCCGGGGCCTAAAGGCCCTGGGCCTTGCTTTAATGGAGGGGTGCTTGCCCTCGCTTTGGCAAAGGGCTTTCCCGGGTTTCGCCTGGAGGTGAGCCTGGAGGTAAGGGAAGGGGAGGTTCTGGCCCTCCTAGGCCCCTCGGGAAGCGGCAAGAGCACCTTGCTCCGCCTGGTGGCCGGGCTCCTCACCCCGGACCGGGGCTACGTGCGCCTAGGCCCCCTGGACCTCACCCCTCTGCCCCCCGAGAGGCGGGGGGTGGGTTTCCTCTTCCAGGACTACGCCCTTTTCCCCCACCTCACCGTGGCGGAGAACATCGCCTTTCCCTTGGTGGAGGCCCGCTGGCCCCGGGAGAAGCGGGAAGGGCGGGTGCTGGAACTCCTTCGCCGCATGGAGCTCACCCCCCATGCCGGGAAGCGCCCCGAGGCCCTTTCCGGTGGGGAAAAGCAGCGGGTGGCCTTAGCCCGAGCCCTGGCGGCAAGGCCCCGGCTTCTCCTCCTGGACGAGGCCTTGGGGGCCTTGGACTTAAGGCTCAGGGAAGAACTCCTTTTCTTCCTGCGGAAAACCCTACGGGAGGAAAAGATCACCACCCTCCTCGTGACCCACGACCAGAAGGAGGCCTTCCTCCTCGCCCACCGGGTCGCCCTTCTACGGGAGGGCCGGCTTGTGCAGGTGGGCCGGCCCGAGGAGGTGTACGCCCGGCCCAAGGATGCCTGGACCGCCCGCTTCCTGGGGCATAAAAACCTCCTTGGCCCCGAGGAAAGCGCCCGCCTGGGCCTACCCCCTAAGGTCCACCTCCTCCCTCCTAGGGCCCTCTCCTTGGGTGGAGCGTGGCGGGGCGTGGTGGCGGAAAGGCTCTTCTACGGGGGGCGGGTGGGGCTATGGGTGCGGCTGGAAGGGCTACGGCTTTACCTCGAGGCCCCCGAAGGCCCGGAAGAGGGCGAGGCGGTGGGGCTCCACCTGGACCTCGCACAGGCGGTAGCCTTGGAGGGATGAGGCGCTTCGCCCTCTTCCTGGGAGGCCCCCTTCTGGTTAGCGAGGCCCTGCGGGAAAGGCTCAAGGGTTTCCGCTTCCTGGCGGCGGACTCGGGGGGAAGGCACGCCCTGGCCTTGGGGTTCACCCCGGAGGTTTGGCTTGGGGACTTTGACTCAAGCCCCCCTTGGCTCCAGGAGGCCCTCGCCGCCCCCAAGGAGGTGTTGCCCCGGGAAAAGGACCTCACGGACGGGGAAGCCCTCCTGCGGAAGGCCCTAGCCCTGGGGGCGGAGGAGGTGCTCCTGCTTGGGGGGATCGGGGGGAGGCTGGACCACACCCTGGCGCACCTGGCCCTGGCCTTCGCCCTGGCGGAAAGGGGGGTGAGGGTGGCCCTCACGGACGGGCTCACCTGGGCCTACCCCCTCCTTCCCGGGGAACACGCCTTCCCCTTGGGGGCGGGTACCCCCTTTAGCCTCGTCCCCTTCCTCGAGGCCACCCTGGCCCTGGAAGGGGCCCGCTTTAACCTTCCCCCAACCCCCTTGGCGGCCACCGCCCGCACCTTGGAGAACGAGGCCCTGGGGGAGGTGCGGGTGGTGGTGCTGGCGGGGCGGGCGGTGCTCTACGTCTATTGACAGGGGAAAAAGGGGGGGCTACACTAGCTTTTGGCGTTTGGGCCGCTAGCTCAACCGGTAGAGCAACCGACTCTTAATCGGTGGGTTACAGGTTCGAGTCCTGTGCGGCCCACCAGAAGACCCCCGGGGAAACCCGGGGGGTTTCTTATCATGGGCCCATGGACCATCCCAAGACCCCCTTAGACCTCCTGTCCCTGGACCTCCCGGAGGGGGAACCCTGGGGCTACGCCCTGGCCCAGGCTCTCCTCAAGGCCCCTTGGGCCTTCCGCGCCCTAAGGCCCACCCCGGGGCTTTTGGACCTCATCCGACTGGACCTGGAGGCCCTCTACCTGGAACTGGAGCGTCTGCGGCAGGAATACCCTTTGGGAAACCTAGGGGAGCGCCCACCCCACCCGGCGGAGGAGGGGGCGCTTCGGGCCCTTCTCGCCCGCGACCCCCTCGCCCTGGTGGAGGTCCTAAGGGCCCACGGGCCTTGGCCTTTCGCCCTCTACCGCGCCTTCCGCTTTGACGGGGAGGTGCACCCCCTTCCCTCCCCCCGCCTCCCCCGGGAGGATGAGCTCGTGGGCTACGAGGCCCAGCGCCAGGCCCTGGAGGAAAACGCCCGGCGCTTCCTCTCGGGCAGGCCCGCCCTCCACACCCTCCTCTACGGGGCGCGGGGCACGGGGAAAAGCACCGCCGCCAAGGGGCTTTTGCGCTTGGAAGGGGCCCGGATGGTGGAGGTGGAGCCCCGGGCGCTTTCCCGGCTAGAAACCCTTCTGGAAACCCTCGCCCTCCTCCCCCACCGCTTCTTCCTCTTCCTGGACGATCTCTCCCTGGACCCCGACGGCGAGGCCTTCCACCACCTAAAGGCCCTGTTGGAGGGGAGCCTGGAGGGCCCTCCGGAAAACGTCCTCCTCGTCGCCACCTCCAACCGCCGCCACCTGGTAAGGCGCTTAGGGGAAAACCCCTTGCCCGGGGAGGCCCCCGAGGCCTGGGACGCCCTTCAGGACACCCTGGCCCTTTCCGAGCGCTTTGGCCTCGTCCTCACCTTCCCGCCCTTTGACAAGGCCCTTTACCTCAAGGCGGTGGCCCACCACCTGGGCCGGCCCCTCAGGGGGCAGGAAGAGGAGGAGGCCCTCCGCTTCGCCCTGCAAAAGGGGTTTTCCGGCCGGGTGGCCCGGCAGGCGGCAAGCCTCCTCCGCTAGCCGTGGCGCAGGGCCGCCTCCACGAAGCCGGCGAAGGGAGGGGAAGGGCGCATGGGGCGGCTTTTGAACTCGGGGTGGCTCTGGAGGGCCACGAAGAAGGGGTGGTCCCTGAGCTCAATGGCCTCCACCAGCCCCGCCCCCCGGCCCCGCATCCCCGGGGTGATGGCGGAGATGACGAGCCCGGCCCGCTCCAGCTGGTCCACGTAAAGGGGGTTCACCTCGTAGCGGTGGCGGTGGCGCTCCATGGCCTCCTCCTTGCCGTAGAGGCGGCGGAGGAGGGTGCCTTCCCGGATGCGCATGGGCCAGTCGCCGAGGCGCATGGTCCCCCCTAGGCCCTCCACCTCCAGCTGCTCCGGCATGAGGTCAATCACGGGGTGGGGGGTGTAGGGGTCAAACTCCGTGGAGTTGGCCCCCTTAAGCCCCGCCACATGGCGGGCGAACTCAATCACGGCGATCTGGAGGCCCAAGCAGATGCCCAGGTAGGGGATTTTCCGCTCCCGGGCGTACTGGGCCGCCCGCACCTTGCCCTCAATCCCCCGCACGCCAAAACCTCCGGGCACCAGGATGCCGGAAACGTCGGCGAAGGCCTCGTCCAGGTCCCCGGCCTCCAGGGCCTCGGCGTCCACCCACTTCACCTCCACCCGGGCCCGGTTCTTGATGCCCGCGTGCTTCAGGGCCTCGAGGAGGGAAAGGTAGGCGTCGGGCATCTTCACGTACTTGCCGGCGATGGCGATGCGCACCGTGCGCTCGGGATGCTTCAAGACCCTCACCGCCTCCTGCCAGAAGGAGAGGTTGGGGAAGACGGGCTCAAGCCCCAAGGCCTTCTCCACCGCCCGGCCCAGGCCCTGCTCCTCCAGAAGGAGGGGTACCTCGTAGAGGTGCTCCACGTTGGGGCTGGAGAAGACGTGCCCGGGACGGACGTTGGTGAAGAGGGCCACCTTTTTCCTCACCTCCTCAGGCACGGGCTTCACCGAGCGCAAGACGATGGCGTCGGGCTGGATGCCCACTCCCCTTAGGGTGGCCACGGAGTGCTGCGTGGGCTTGGTCTTGAACTCCTCGCTGGTTTCCAGGTAGGGGACCAGGGTGAGGTGGATGTAGAAGGTGTTCTCCTCCCCTTCGTCAAAGCGGAACTGGCGGATGGCCTCCAGAAAGGGGAGGCTTTCAATATCCCCCACCGTGCCCCCCACCTCCACCACCACCACCTCCGCCCTCTGCTCCTCCGCCACCTTGCGGATGCGGTCCTTGATCTCGTCGGTGATGTGGGGGATGACCTGGACCGTCTGGGAGAGGTACTCGCCCCGGCGCTCCTTCTGGATCACGGACAGGTAGACCTGGCCCGTGGTGAGGTTGTTCCCCCGGGAGAGGTCCATGTCCAAAAAGCGCTCGTAGTGGCCGATGTCCAGGTCGGTTTCGGCCCCGTCGGCGGTGACGAAAACCTCCCCGTGCTCGTAGGGACGCATGGTGCCCGCATCCACGTTCACGTAGGGGTCAATCTTGATGGCCGTGACCCGGTACCCCCGGGCCCGGAAAAGGGCCCCCAGGGAGGAGGTTAGGATCCCCTTCCCCAGGCTAGACACCACGCCCCCGGTGACGAATACGTACTTCCTGGGCCTTTTTGGGCTATCGGAAACCCCGTTCACGGGACTTTAGCCTACCACATCTGGCGGAAGGGCTTGGTTTGTGGTAGAGTCTTCTTTGGCGTTCTTGCGGGGTCCCCCGATCCCCCGGCAAGAACTTTCAGGAGGGCCCTGGTCATGCAGACGTACGTGCCGAAGGAGATTGAGCCCCGTTGGGTTCTGATTGACGCCGAGGGCAAGACCCTGGGGCGGCTCGCCACCCAGATCGCCACCCTCCTTAGGGGCAAGCACCGCCCCGACTGGACCCCCAACGTGGCCATGGGGGACTTCGTGGTGGTGGTCAACGCCGACAAGATCCGCCTCACGGGGAAGAAGCTCAAGCAGAAGATCTACACCCGCTATAGCGGCTACCAGGGGGGCCTTAAGGAGATCCCGGCGGAAAAGATGCTCGCCACCCACCCCGAGCGGGTGCTGGAGCATGCGGTGAAGGGCATGCTCCCCAAGGGTCCCTTGGGCCGGAAGCTCTTCAAGCGGCTTAAGGTCTACGCCGGGCCCACCCACCCCCACCAGGCGCAGAAGCCCGTGAAGCTGGAGGTCCAGTGATGGAGCAGTATTACGGCACCGGTAGGCGTAAAGAGGCGGTGGCCCGGGTATTCCTAAGGCCCGGAAGCGGCAAGGTCACCGTGAACGGCCAAGACTTCCAGGACTACTTCCAGGGCATCGTGCGGGCGGTGGCCGCCCTGGAGCCCCTTAGGGTGGTGGACGCCTTGGGCCGCTTTGACGCCTACATCACCGTGACGGGCGGGGGCAAGAGCGGCCAGATTGACGCCATCAAGCTGGGGGTGGCCCGGGCCCTGTTGCGCTACAACCCCGACTACCGCGCCAAGCTCAAGCCCTTGGGCTTCCTCACCCGTGACCCCCGCATGGTGGAAAGGAAGAAGTACGGCAAGCACAAAGCCCGCCGGGCGCCCCAGTACTCCAAGCGCTAGGCGTTTCCCCCTTGGCCCCCCGGGCTCACCCCGGGGGGTCTTCCTTTAGGGCCTTCCGAAGGTCCTCTTGGGAAAAAGCGTGGACTTCGCCGTGCCGCAGGTAGACGAGCCGGGCCTCCGCCTCCACCCCGAGGGCCCTTCGCACCGCCTCGGCGTAGAGGGCGAGCTGGAAGCGGTACTCCTCGGGGCGCATCTTCTGGTCGGTCTTGTAGTCGTCCAAGAACCACTTATCCCCCACCCGGTAAAGGCGGTCCAGAACCCCGTACCAGACGGTGCCCTCCAGGGGAAGGACCAGGGGGAGTTCGGGGTGGTCCTCGGCCCGGTCCGCAAGGGCAGGCAGGGCCCCGCCCAAAAGGGCGTGGTAGCGGGAAAGGAGGCCCTTCACCTCGGCGAGGAGGGCCTCCCTTTCCTCCTCGGCAAAGGGAAAGACCACCTCCTGGAGGAGGAGGGCTTCCATGACGGCCCTGTCCCTGGGGTCCAGGTTGCGGGCGATGGCGTAGTGGACCAGGGTGCCCAGGGCCCGGGCGTGCTCCGGCATGGCCTCCCCCTCCAAGGCTTCCGCCAGGGGCTTCGGCTCTTCCTTGCGCAGGGCGCTCGGGGAGTAGACCCGGGGCAAGGGGCTTGGGGCGAGGCGCCAGCCGGCGTAGGGGGCAGGTTTGGGGTTCTCCTCCACCCTCTTCAAAGGCGCCTTGGGGATGGGGCCCAGGACGTGGCGGTGCACTAAGGGGTCTTCCCCATCGGGTCCTAGGCCCAGGGCTAAGAGGGCCTCCGCCCAGGGCCCGGGGCGCCCGGAGAGGCTTCCCGTGAGGAGGAGGACGTCCCTGGCCCGGGAAAGGGCCACGTAGAGGAGGCGCCGGGCCTCTTCCCTTTGGGCCTGCCTAAGGGCTTTGGCCAAGGGCAGATAGCCTGGGGTACCCCTCAGGGCCACCTCTCCCCCCTCCCCCACCAGGAGGGGTTCCTGGTCCGGGGGCTCCCCCCGGGCCAGGTCAAAGACCGCCACCACCGGCCACTCCAGGCCCTTAGCGGCGTGGACGGTGAGGAGCTGCACGCCCTCGCCCCCCTCGGGGAGTTCCCCGGCCTCGGGGTCCTGGGCCCGCACCTTAAGCCACTCCAGGAGGGCCTCGAGGTCCGGGAAGCGCTCGCGGGCGGCTAGGAGGAGAAGGGCGTCCAGGTTGGCCCGGGCCCGGGGAGGAAGCCTCTTTAAGAAACCCTCCTCCTGGGCCAAAGTCCTTAGGGCCTCCAAAGGCCTCCTATTCGCCAAACCCTTAAGCCAATCCAGGCGCACCCTGGCCTCCTCGGGCAGGCGGGGCAAGGGGTCTTCCTCCTCCAAGGCCTCCTCCACCTCCCCCAGGTCCAGGCCCATAAAAGGCCCCCGCAGGAAGGCGAGGAGGGAAAGGTGCTCCTCGGGGGTAGGGGGGCCATCCAGGAGGGAAAGCCTCAGGGCGTGGTAGAGGTCCCGCACCTCGGGCCGGGTGAAAAAGCTCTGCCCCCGCCGCAGGACATAGGGCACCCCCTGCGCCCGGAAGGCCCTTTCCAGAAAGGGAAGGCTCGCGCGGCTTCGCACCAAGACGGCCATCTCCCCGAAGCCCACCCCTTCCCCGTGGAGCGCTTTAAGCCTCTCCGCCAAGAGGTGCGCCTCAAAGGCCCGCTTGGCCTCCAAGGAGCCCTCCCCCACCACCCAGTGCACCTCCACCCGGCCCTCCTCCGCCCTACGGGGCTCCAGGGAAGCTCGCTCTTCCTTCGGGAATAGATCCAGGAAGCGGTTGAGGAAGGCGGCCACCGCCTTGGCATGGCGATAGCTTTCCCGAAGCTCACACCTCTCCGCCCGGGATAGGGCCTGGCGGAAAACCTCCACCCGGGCGTTGCGGAAGAGGTAGATGGACTGCTTGGGGTCCCCCACCGCCACCACCCTGGCCCCCGCCTCCTCCAGGGCCTGGAAAAAGCGGGCCTGCACGGGGTTCACGTCCTGGTACTCGTCCACAAAGAGGTGGGGAAAGCGCCCCACCAGGCGGGAAAGGGCCAGGGGGTTTTCCACGAGGCGGAGGGCCAGGGCCTCGAGGTCGCCCGGGCCTAAGGCTTCCAAGAGCCGCTTGCGGTAGCCCGAAAGGGCCTCCCCGTAAAGGGTGACGAGGAAGCGGTTCTCCTCTCCAGCGGGGGAAAACGCCTCCGCCAAGGAGCGTTTCTGGTATAGCTTCTGTAGGAGCTCCTCCCAATCCGAGGGAAGGCCCTTGAGGTAAAGGAGGCTTCGCACCTCCTCCAAGAAGATGCCCTCCGCCAGAAACTCGTCCAAAACGGCGAAGTCGGGGTCTAGGGAAAGGAGGGGCGCGGTGTGGCGCAAGGCCTCGGCCATGAAGCCGTGGATGGTGGTGAAGACCGCCCCATGGGCCTCCCGTTTCGCCTCCCCGTCCCCCAGGGCAGCCACCGCCTCCAAGATGCGCTCCCTTAGCTCCTCTGCCGCCTTGCGGGTGAAGGTGATGGCGGCCATGCGCCTTAGGGGCACCCCCTCCCTAAGCCTCGCCAAAAGCTCCTGCACCAAGGCGTGGGTCTTTCCCGTACCCGCCGAGGCCACGTAGAGCTTCATAGCGCCTCCTTGCGGCAGACATCGCCCAGGGAGCAGGTATAGCAGTGAGGGCCTGGCCTTGGGGGGAAAACCCCCGCTTCCCAACCCCGCAGGGCCTCCTCCAAGTGTGGGTGGATCTCCTTCGCGGCGGGCACGGACTGGTCCCTGCGGTAAGGGGTTTGCCGTTGGAGCCTAGGGGCCTCAAGCCAGGTCCAGGTCCAGAGGTAAACCCTGTCCACGTCTTCCCGTTGCAAGAGGGCCTCCAAGGCCATCCATTCTGTCCAGCGGCTCTTAGGGTCCAGGTCGGGGCTTTTCCCCTGGGGCAGGAGGCGGTAGAGGTGCAGGGTCTTCCCCTCCCGCCGCACCCCATCCAGCCGAAGGGCATAGCGCTTGCCCCGCCAAGGCCTCCAAAACGCCATTCCCTCCAGGTGGTCCTGGTGCGCCCTAAGCCAAGGGCCCACCTCGGGGTCTTCCTTTAGGCGCGCAAGCTCCTTGGGCAGAAGGTGCCAGCCCGCGCCTTCCTCCCTATCCCAAAGCCCAAAGCGCTCCGCATAGGCGCGGAAGGGGCACTCCTGGTAGCGGCGGAGGACCTCGAGGTGGGGCGGCGGGGCCTGGCTCCGGGGCGAAGGGGGGGTGAAGGGCTCCCAGGGGAGGGCCTCCAAAAGGCTTGCCGGGGGCAAGGGCTCGGGCCTTTCCCCCTTTTCCAAGGGCGCATAGGGCCCCGAGGGCCCCGCCTCCGGATAAAGGAGGAAGACCTCCTCCCCCCGGCTTGCCATCTCCTCTTGGAACAGGGGGTCTAGCCCCCGAAGCCGCCGGGGAAGCCTCTGGAGAAGGCCTCTCTCCCGCAACTCCTCCAGGAGGAAGTAGTCCTCCCTCTCCCCCAGGGTGTACCGCCCGGCGAGCCACTCCAGGACGTAAACCCGCCGGGCCCTCACCCCCGTGGCCCGCAAGGGGGGAAGGAGGGGGAGGCCCTGCTCCGGCTCGGGCGGCAGGGTCTCGTCCAGAAGGAGGCTCCGCCACCAGGGAAGGGGGTTTATCCGGTCCACCCGCAAGGCCAGGCGGAGCCGGGCGAGGAAGGGCTCCTTGGCGGAAACCCCAAGCCGCTCCAGGACCGCCTCCCCCCAGGCCAAGGGGTCCCCCCCTGGAACCCTTAGGGCGCAGAAGGCCTGCCACTCCTCCAATAGGCCTTCCCGCTCCGCCAGGGCCCTCAAGGCCTCCTCCCCCGCCAGGCCCAGGCGGAGGGCCTTCCGCCCCAAGTGGGAAAACCCCAAGGCCAAGAGGTCCCTTCCCGTGGGAAAGGGGTTGAGGAGGGCGAGGACCCTTTCCCCCTCCTCCGTGTCCGCCAAGGCCCGCTCCCTGCCGTCCACCAGGGGAAGGCCGTACTCTTCCTTGAGGACGAGGAGCCCGGGGATGCGCCCTTCCGGGGCCACCACCAGGATCTCCTCCGGGCTAAGCCCCTCCCCGCCCAGCTCCTTGGGGGCGAGGGCCCGCTTCAGGGCCCGGAGGAGGTAGCGGCTTTCCTCCACGGGGTTGGCGAGGGCGTAAACCCGGCGCCGGATGGGCCTTGGCGAAAGCTCCTTTATAGGCTCAAGCCCCTCGGGGAGGAGCTCCAGGGTGAGGAGGACGGGGACCTCCTGCGCCAGGCGGCGGAGGAAGCGGAGGTCCAAGGGGCCGATTTCCCGGAAGCCGTCCACCACCACCAGGCCCGGCCTCGGGAAAAGCCTTAGGGGCACCTTCCCGGCCAGGTGGCGGAAGTCGTCGTAGTCCAGGGCCTTTCCCTTAAGCCGCTCGTAGAGGAAGTAAACCCGCCTTAGCCGCCCCGCCTCCCCCTCCTTGGGCAGGGCAAAGGGGGGTAGGCCAAAGCGCTTGAGCTCGGCGATGGCCCGGGCGAAGAGGCGGGCCTCCCCCGGGGCCACCTGGGGCCCGAAAAGCGTGCGCAAGGCCTCCCCCACCAGGGCCACCCGCCCCGCCCCGGGCAGAAGGGGGCGAAGCCTTCCCGCCTCCGCCACCACCCGGTAGTAAAGGGCTTGGAAGGAGAGGAACTCCAAGCCCAAAAAAGCCCCCCTCTGCGCCAGGAGGCGGTAGAGGTAGGGGCGCTGGTGGGGAAGCCCCACCCACCAGACCCGTTCCCGCCGCCCCAGGGCTTTTAAGGCCTCTTCCAGGGCCCAGGTGGTCTTCCCCGAAGCCGGCGGCCCCACCACGGGATAGAGGCCCGGCTTCATAGGGCCTTAGTTTACTCAAGGGGAAAAGCCTTCCAAGGGCAACGGGGAAAAATCCTTTGCCAGGCGCAAAACCCCCACCACCCGCCCCCGGTAGAGGATGAAACAGCGGTACTCCTTCTCCCCCACCGCCACGAAGCGGGCCAGGGTGAGTTCGCGCAGGAAGGGCAGGGGCCGCTTGCCCAAGGGGCGGCCTCGAGGGGGTCCGGCGTGGGGCATGGGCCTTCCCCCCTCGAGGGCCACAAGGAGAAGGGGGCGCTCCCGGCCCAGCAGGACCAGGACCACCCCATCCTCCCGGTAGAGCGCCTGCACCTCCAGGGTCCGCACCACCTCCACGCAACGGGCAAGGGCCCGCTCCTCCCCTCCTTGGGCCCAGGCCAGGCCCAAAAGGAGGAGAAGGGCGAGCCCCCGCATCTAGAAGCCCCTTTCCGCCGAAACGAGGGCCAAAGCCGCCCGGGCCAGGAGAAAAGCCCTACCCGGCTCCTTCTCCAGCCTGCCCTTGGCCTCCGCCACCAGGTCCCTCACCAAGGGGTCCTGGGCGCGGTAGTAGGCGAGCTCCTTCTCCGCCCGGTCCACGGCAAGCCTGGCCCGCTCCGCCACCCGGGAGGCCATCTCCCTTCCCTTCCAGCCCCCATCCCTAGGGCCGTAGCCGTGGCGGAAGCCCATGCGGGGGGCAGGGCGGGCGGGCGCCTTCACCTGAGGCTCCCCCTGGGCCGCCCGGTAGAGGAGGAGGGCCGCCTGGGCCTCCCGGGCCGCCTTGAAGTAGGCCTTGGCCTCAAAGGCCTTCTCCGCCCTGGTCTTCACCGCCTTGGCCCAGTCCAGAAGCTTGGCCTCCCCCTGGGCGGTCTGGGCCACGGCCTGCAGCCGGGCCAAGGCCGAGGCCGCCAGGGCCGCCTGGCGGTACTCCGTCCCTTGGGCCAAGGAAAGGCCCACCACCAAAAGGAACACACCGAAAAGCGCTTTGCGCATCCCCATCACCTCCCACCCCCAACCTAGCCCCCTTGGCCAAAGCCCGCAGCGGGGGAAACCTTAAGCCAAGCCAAAGGCAGGTAAAGCCCCACCGCCGCCCCACCCCGGTTTTCCGCCCGGGCCTTTCCCCCGTGGGCCCGAGCCACCGCCGCCACCAGGGCAAGCCCGAGCCCCGTTCCCCGCCCCCCGTGGACAAAAGGCTCCAGGACCCGGGGGAGGAGGTTTTCGGGAAAGCCGGGGCCGCTGTCCACGAGCCAAAGCCAAACCCCCTCGCCCTCCTTGAGGATTTCCGCCCGCACCGGAGGTTTCCCGTGGCGGCGGGCGTTTTCCAAGACGTTCTCCACCGCCAGGGCCAGAAGCTCGGGATCGGCCAGGACCCGGGCCTCCCCCTCCACCGCCACCCCCCTTTCCCTGAGGAAGGCCCCCAGGTCCAGGGGAAGGGAGCGCAGGGGGGTGGCCTCCAGTTGGGAAAGCCTAAGGAGGCCCGAGAGGAGGCCCTCGAGGCGCCCCACCTCCCGCAAGGCCCCCTCCAGGGCCCTGGGCTCGCCCTTGCGGGCCAGGACCTCCAGGTACCCCTTTAGGGCGGCCAAGGGGTTCCGGAGCTCGTGGGAGGCGTGGCGGGCGAAGCGGCGGGCCTGGGCCTCCTTCTCGGAGAGCTCCTCAAGAAGCCCCCGCACCCGGGCGAGGAGTCCGTTGAGCGCCTCCACCACGGGCCTAAGCTCCGCCACCTGGGGGGGCGGAAGGGGCGAAAGGTCCTGGGGGGCGCGGCCCTGAAGGACCTGGGCGAGTTCCTTCAGGGGCCTCAAGGCCCAGGAAAACCCCAGGGCGGCCAAGGCGAACACCCCAAGGAGCACCCCACCCCCCCAGGTGGCGTAGAGGAGGAGAAGGCGACGCCCAAGCCCCGCCACCCCCTCCAAGGGCACCGCCAGGCCAAACCCCCCGCCCTCCCGGGGCAGGGCCACGTAAAGCACCCCCCGCCACACCCCCTGGTAGGCCCGCCCCTCGGCGAGGGCCTGGAGGAGGGCGGGGGGCAGGGCGAAGGGGGCGAGCTCCGTGGTCTTGACCGCCTCCCCCACCACGAACCCGGTGCCGCCCCCATAGACCTGGCTCAGGCGGAAGAGCTCCGCCAATAGGGCCTCCTCGTCCCGAGGGCCTTCCTCCTTGAGGAGGAAAAGCCGGGAGAAGAGGGCCCGCCGCAGATCCTCCGTGGCCGCCCGCTCCGCCTCCCGGGCCGAGAGGAGGGCGAGGGGAAAGGCGAGGAGCAAAAGCGCCAGGAAAAGGAGGGCGAAAAGCCTCGCCCTAAGGGAGGGAAAGGCGGTACCCATAGCCGCGGAGGGTCTGGATGGGATTAGGCTCCCCCAAAGCCTTGCGCAGGGCGGAGAGGTGGACCTCCAGGGTGGCGGGCTCCACCACCTCGCCCCAGACCTTAAGCATCAGGGCCTCCTTGGAGAGCACCTCCTCGGGGTTCTCCAGGAAGGCCTTGAGGAGGAGGAAGGCCTTGGGGGAAAGGGGAAGCCGCCTTTCGCCCCGGTAGGCCTCCATGCGCTTCGGGTAGAGGCGGAGGTCCTTGTAAGCGAGGACCTCCTCGGACCTTCGGGCCCGCCGCCCGAGGGCCTCGAGGCGGGCCAGAAGCTCCTGGAGGCTATAGGGCTTCACCAGGTAATCGTCCGCCCCCTCCCTCAAGCCCTTCACCCGCCACTCCACCGCATCCAAGGCGGTGAGCATGAGCACGGGCACCTCCGAGCGGGCGCGGATGGCCCTTAAGAGGGAAAACCCATCCCCTTCCGGCAGGAGCACGTCCAGGACCACCGCTTCCGCCCAAGGCAGGAGGGCCAAGGCCTCCTCGGGGCTTTCCGTGGCCCTCACCTCGTGCCCCTCCAGGGAAAGCCCCAGGGTGAGGGCCTCCCGCACCCCAGGGTCGTCTTCCACCACGAGGACCCTCATGCCGGGTTCCGCCATACCCCCAAGGCCCGCACGGGGGCGTAGACCTCCAAGGGCGGGAGGGCCTCCCCCGTCTTCAGGTCCAGGCGGTGGAGGCGGCTTGACCCCCTGCGGGCGGCGTAGAGGATGCCCTCCCAGGGCAGAAGCTCCACCAGGCTCCGGGCGTCCTCCCCTTCCAGGAGAGGCAGGGCCCAGGAGGCGAGGAGCGTTCCGGAGAAATCCACCACCCGCACCTTGGCCGCCTCCACGTCGTAGAGGTAAAGCCTATGGCCGTCCGCCCCCACGCCCCCAAGGAGCCTGAGCTCCTCGCTTTCCTTAGAGCGGCGGAAGGCGTAGCGGGAGAGGTAGCGCCCGTCCAGGCTTAGGCGTTGCACCTGGCGGTTGCCGTAGTCCAAGACGAAGAGGAACCCCCCCGCCGCCACCAGGGCCTTGGGGTCTTGGAAGGTGCCGCGCCCCGGCCCCTGCCCGCCGAAGCGCCCCTGGTACCGCCCTTCCAGGTCCAGGCGGCTGATGGTGGCGGTCTCGGCGTCCAGGACGTAAAGGGCCCCGTCCGCCACCGCCAAGGAGGCGGGGAAGAGGAACTCCCCGGGCTTCATCCCATAAGGCCCCGCGGAAAGGAGAAGCTCCCCTTCCGGGGAGAAGCGGTGGAGGAGCTTGGCCCCGTGCTCAAAGACGGAAACCCAAATCCCCCCTTGGGGGTCGGCGGCCACGGAAAGGGGCGGGGCGGAGAAGTGGCCCGGGGCGGAACCGATGCCGGAGATGAGCCGAGAGGCGGTGCCCTTCGGGTCCAAAAGGCGCACGCTTCCCTTCTTGGCCTCCACCCCAAGGAGGAGGTAGAAGGGGTGCGGCAGGCCCTTCTCCTCCTCCCAGGGCCCCTCGAGGCCCCGGATCACCTCGTCCAGGCTAGGCCGTTTGGCGGGGTCCTTCTCCAGCATCTTGAGGACCAGGTCCGAAAGGGCCTGTGGGATTTCGGGCCTGAGCTGCTTGGGCGGGGTGGGCACCTGGAAGATCTGCTGGTGGATCACCGTCTCGTACCCGCCCGTGAAGGGGGGCTGGCCCGTGAGGGCCTCGTAGAGCACGATGCCCAGGGAGTAAATGTCCGAGCGGTGGTCCAGCTTCTGCCCCTTGGCCTGTTCCGGGCTCATGTAGACGGGGGTGCCGATGCGGGCCCCCGTGATGGTGAGCCGGGTTAGGACCTTCCCGGCGGCGATGCCGAAGTCCATGAGGCGCACGCCCCTTGGGTCCACCCCATCTCCCCTTAGGGCCCCCTTGAGGATCATGATGTTCCCCGGCTTGATGTCCCGGTGGACGATGCCTTGGGCGTGGATGTGCTTGAGGGCGTCCGCCACCCGGGCCAGGATGGCCGTGGCCTGCCCGAGGTTTATGCGCCTTTCCTCAATGAGCTTGTCCAGGCCCTCCCCTTCCAAAAACTCCATGGCGATGAAGTGCACCCCGTCCACCTGGCCGTGGTCGTAGACCTTGACGATGTTGGGATGGTCCAGCTTGGCCAAGACCTCCGCCTCCCGGTGGAAGCGGCGCACGAAGCGGGGATCGCCCACAAAACGCTCCTGGGGCACCTTTAGGGCCACCAGGCGGCCCGCCTTTCTGTCCTTGGCCTTGTAGACCGTGGCCATGCCCCCCACGCCCACCTTCTCCAGGATCTCGTAGCGTTGGGCAAGGGCCTGGGTTTCCTCCGTGGTCTTGGGCCCCTCCCGCTTGGCCGCCTTGGCCGGGCGGCGGGCGGGCCTCCGCCTCGCTCCCAGGTAGACCCGGGGGGCCGCCCAGGCGCCCAGGGCCAGGAGGAGCCAGGGAAGGACCCCCTCCGTCCGAGCCCCCGTAGCCACGCCCGCCCCGGAAAGGAGGGCGAGGAGGAAAAGGAGGGGCCACGGGGAAAGCCGCACCGCCAACAGGACGGTGAGGAGTACCAGGAGAACGGCCAAAAGCCCCTGCATCACTCCACCCGTAGGGCCACGGCGGTGACGTTATCGTCCCCGCCCCGGCGAAGCGCCTCGGCCAAGAGGGCCTCGAGGCTCCTTTGCAAATCCTTGCCCAAAGTCCACTCCTCCTCAGGCACCAGCCCATAAAGCCCGTCCGTGGCCAGCAAAATCCCTTCCCCGGGGGCCAGGCGCACGGGGATCACGTCAAAGCGGGCCTCGGGCAAACCTAGGGCGCGGGTGAGGACGTGGCGGTAGGGGTGGCGCTCGGCCTCCGTGGGCGTAAGCACCCCTTCCCGAAGCCTCTCCGCCACCCAGGAGTGGTCCTCCGTGAGGCGCTTAAGCCCCCCTAGCCCCAGGAGGTAGGCCCGGGAGTCGCCGATGTGCCCCACCACCCCCTCCTTGAGCCAGTCGGCGTAGAGGAAGGCGGTGAGGGTGGTGCCCATTCCCTTCCTTCCCGGCTTTTCCGCCTCCTTCTCCACCCGTTTTTGGGCCAGGGTAAAGGCCTTCTCCATGACCTTGGAAAGCCCCACCGCCGGCCGGCCCGTGGAGAGGTGCTCGGCGTAGGCCCGCACCGCCTCGGACAGGGCCTCAATGGCCACCTTGCTCGCCCACTCCCCGGCCTCCAGCCCCCCCATCCCGTCCGCCACCGCCAAGAGCAGGAGGTTGCCTTGGGGTACCTCCAGCCTAAGGACCCGGTGGAAGTCCTCGTTGTTCTGGCGGCGGCCCACGTGGGAAACGGCGGCCACGCTAAACCGGGGAGCCAGGCGCATCGGTCTCATTGTATAGGATGGAAACGTGGAGCACCTGGCCGACCTGGTGGACCTCTACGAGTACCGGGTGGAGGACCTGGTGGCGGGCCGCACCCCCAAGGGGGGCAAGAAGGCCCTCTTGGCCCTCCGCGCCTTCCTGGCCCAGACCCGCCTCCCCGGCCCCCTAGCCAAGCGCTTCCGCCAGGCAGACGCCCGATTCCGGGCCCTAAGGCAGCGCCTCGAGCCTCCCCCACCCCCTCCCGAACTCCCCACCCTGGTCCCGGAAGAGCCCGAAGCCCTTTCCCCCCCCGACACCGCCCCCGCCCAAAAGGCCCTGGCCCAAAAGGTGTGGCGGCTATGGGCGGAACGGGAAGCCAAGGCCCGGGCCAAGGACCTCCTCTCGGGCAGGCGGGAGGAGCTCAGGCTCATCCACGCCTTCTTGCAAAACTACCTGGACTACCGGGAAAAGGAGGGTTTCAAACGGGACTTCAACCTCTCCCGCTTCACCCCCACCCACCCCATCCCTTCCCTCTCGGAAAGCCTCCTGGACCTGGAGGACCCCAAGGTGGCGGAGGCCCTTCTCCTGGAGTTTTTGGACACCACCCTCCGCATCCCCGAGGACCTCCCCTTGCCCCCCGAGGAGACGAAGGCCTACGTCCGGCGCTTCCTGAACCGCATCCTGGAGTGGGAAGAGGCCTACGGCCTTCCCCCCAAGCGGGACCTCCTCGCCCTACGGCGGGCCCTGGAGGAGGCCCGGCGCCTGGGCGCTCATCCCCAGGAGATCGCCCAGCTGGAGGAGCGCCTAAAAAAGGAGGCCCAGGAGGAAAGGCGGCGGGAACTCCTTTTGGAGGAGGAAAAGCGCCGCTTCCAGGTGGCCTCCGAAAAGGTCCTCGCCCTCCTCAACCTGCTCCCTACCCCCCAAGGGGAAACCCCCTGGCCCAAGGTGCCCGAGCCCGGGGGCGGGGAGGAAAGCCTCCGCACCCTTCCCCTTGCCCCAGGCCGGGTCCCCTTGGGGCCCCTGGTCCTTACCCTAAGCCAGGTGGAGGGCGTCTGGCACCTCGGCCTAGGGGGAGAGGACCACGTCCTGGAAGAGACCTTGGTGATCCCTTGGGAGGACCTCGAGGTCTGGGCGGTGCGGGAAGGCAACCTCCTGCACCTCCGCTTGGAAGCGCGAAGCGGCCTTAGGCTCTACGAGCTTTTAGCCGAAGGCCGCCTCCTCGCCCTCCTCCTGTCCCCTAAGGAGGACTACGCCTACCTGCGCCTCCTCCGGGCCCTCTCCGCCAAGCTTAAAGGGGAGTTCCAACCCCAGGGCTTCGGGAAAGAGCTTGCGGAAAAGTTCCGCCAAGCCCCCGAGGAAAACCTACAAGACTTCGCCCGCAAGCTTTTAGAGCTAACCCTAAGGCGCTTGGGCCCCACCGACCCTTACCCCCCCCTCGCCCAGGTGGGCGAGGCCTTGGCATTGCCCCGGGAGGCCCAAACCCTGGCGGAAGCGCTAAAGGAGTACCTGGGCCGCCGCCCCCCCACCCGAGAGACCCTGGGCGGGGAGGTCCACCTGGTCTCCTTAACCCCCGAACCCTTGAGCCTAAAGGTGGGGCAAAGCGTCCTCTCCCTCCGCCTGCGGGAAGACGCCCTTTACGTGGGCCAGGCGGGGGAGGTCCCCCGAAGGCTCAAGGACCTTCTGGTCTACCGCCTGCCGGAGGACGTTCTGGTGCTGGCCCGGGAAGGCAGGCGCCTGGCCTACTTGGTGGCGCCTAACCCCTAAGGGCCCCACTTCCCTGGTATAATCCCCGGGAAGGGGGTTTTATGAAAGTCCTCCGGCACAAAGCCTTTGCCCGGCTCATCCTGGCCTATCTGGTCTCCCAAGCGGGAAGCAAGATTCACCGGGTGGCCCTTCTCGTCCTCATCTACCTCCTCACGGAAAACGCCCTGTGGGTTTCCTTGACCCTAGGGGTGCAACTCCTCGGCACCGTGGTCTTCTCCCCCCTCCTTTCCGCCTGGGCCGACACCCAAGACCGCAAGCGCCTCCTCGTCGGGTCCGACCTCCTGAGGGCCCCCCTGGTGGCCCTCATCCCCCTTCTCGGGGCCAAAAGCCTGCCCTTTTTGCTCCTTCTGGTCTTCCTCATAGAGCTCCTCCGCGACCTCCACGACCCCATCCAAAACGCCGTGGTCCCCGACCTGGTGCCCCAGGAGGAGGTGGACGAGGCCAATAGCCTCATCCTCCTCGCAGACCGCCTTTCCGAGGTTCTCTTCGTGGGGGCGGCCGGGGTCTTGGTGGCGGCGGTGGGGCCCGCCTACGCCTTTTACCTGGACGCCGCCACCTACTTGGCCTCGGGGTTCCTCCTCCTCGGGCTTCCCCCTTTGCGGCCGGAAAGGGTGTCCAAGGCGGGCTTCTTCGCCCGGGTGAAGGAGGGGCTAGGCCACCTCTGGCAAACCCCTCCCATCCGCCGGGCCGTGGGCACCCTCTTCGCCGCCGCCGCCTTCGGCTCGGTGGAAACCGCCCTCGGGGTGGTGCTGGCCCTCAAGTGGCTAAAGGTGGGCTCTGCGGGCTTTGGCTTCATGGAGGCGGCCATGGCCCTGGGGGCCATCCTGGGGGGGCTTGCCCTGCCCAGGCTCCTCCATAGGGTGCCTCGGGAAAGGCTTTTCCTCCTCGCCCTTCTCCTCTTCGGCCTCTTTGAGGCCTCCGTGGGGCTTTTCCCCGTCTTCGCCTGGGTCTTGGTGGCCTTCTTCGTGGGAGGGTTCCTCAACATGGCCTTCATCGTCCCCGCCCGCTCCATCCTGCAACTCAACACCCCGCAGGAGATGCGGGGGCGGATCTTCGCCGCCTTCGGCGCCGTGATGAACGCCGCCGTCCTCCTGGGCACCATGCTGGGCGGGGCCCTGGAAGGCCCCATAGGCGCCCCCACCGTCTTCCTCCTGGCCGGGCTCGGCGTCTCCCTCGCCGCCGCCTACACCCTCCTCACCGGGGGCATCCCCGCCCCCCAGGACACGCGCAAGACCCTAGAGGCGTAGGCTTAGGGGCGTGAAGCGGGTGGCGCTTTTCACCGACGGGGCCTCCTTGGGCAACCCGGGGCCCGGGGGGTGGGCAGCCCTCCTCCGTTATGGGCGCCGGGAAAGGCTCCTTTCGGGAGGGGAGCCCTGCACCACCAACAACCGCATGGAGCTTAAGGCGGCGGTGGAGGGCCTTTTGGCGCTCAAGGAGCCCTGCGAGGTGGACCTCTACACGGATAGCCAGTACCTAGAGCGCGCCTTCGCCCAAGGCTGGCTGGAAAGGTGGCAAAAAAACGGCTGGCGGAGGGCGGAAGGGGGCCCGGTGAAAAACCAGGACCTCTGGCAGGCCCTCCTGAAGGCGATGGCCCCCCACCGGGTGCGCTTCCACTGGGTGAAGGGCCACGCCGGCCACCCGGAAAACGAGCGGGTGGACCGGGAGGCCCGGCGCCGGGCGGAGGAGGAAAGGCAAAAGGGCCTCCCCTGCCCCCCGCCACAGGAGGGCACGCTTTTTTCCTCCTAGGCGAAAAAGCGTTATACTCAGGCCATGCTGGAAACCGCCCTCCGCCCCGAGGACCGGGAAAACCCCACCTTCAAGGCCAACAAGGACGCCTGGGTGGCCCTGGTGCGGGACTTTAGGGAAAGCCTGGAGAAGGTGCGTCAAGGCGGGGGCCCAAGGGCCATGGAGCGGCAGCACCAAAAGGGCCGCCTCACCGCCCGGGAGCGCATCCAAAGGCTCATAGACCCGGGCACGGAGTTCTACGAGCTCATGGCCTTCGCCGGCTACGGCATGTACGAGGAATGGGGCGGGGCGCCGGCGGGCGGGGTCATCACCGGCCTCGGCCGCATCGGGGGCCGGGACTGGATGATCATCGCCAACGACGCCACGGTGAAGGCGGGGGCCTTCTTCCCCATCACCGCCAAGAAGGTGATCCGGGCCCAGACCATCGCCCTGGAAAACCGCATCCCCACGGTCTACTTGGTGGACTCCGCCGGGGTCTTCCTGCCCCTCCAGGACGAGGTCTTCCCCGACCAGGACGATTTCGGCCGCATCTTTTACCTAAACGCCCGGATGTCCGCCTTAGGCATCCCGCAGATCAGCGCCATCATGGGCAACTGCGTGGCCGGGGGAGCCTACCTCCCGGTGATGACCGACGTCCTCATCATGACGGAGGGGAGCGGCCTCTACCTGGCGGGCCCCGCCCTGGTGAAGGCGGCCATCGGGCAGGAGGTTTCCTCGGAGGAGCTTGGGGGAGCGAGGATGCACGCGGAGGTCTCGGGCACCGTGGACTTCTACGAGCCCACGGACGAGGCCGCCTTGGAACGCATCCGGGAGCTCGCCGCCCTCTACCCGCCCCCCCGGCTCGCCCCCTGGGCCGAGGGGCGGAAGGAGCCCAAGGAGCCCCTCTACCCCATAGAGGACCTCTACGGCCTCATCTCCCCCGACGGCTCCAGGCCCTACGACCTCCGGGAGGTCATCGCCCGGATCGTGGACGGCTCGGAGTTTTTGGAGTACAAGGCGTCCTATGGGGAAACCCTGGTCACGGGTTTCGCCCGCATCGGCGGTTTCCCCGTGGGGATTGTGGGGAACCAGCGCCTCATCTTGAAGAAGAAGGGGCGGATTGAGGTGGGCGGGGTCATCTACCCCGAGGCGGCGGACAAGGCGGCGCGGTTTATCCTCGAGGTCAACCAGATGGGCATCCCCCTCCTCTTCCTCCAGGACGTGGCGGGCTTCATGGTGGGCAAGGAGGCGGAGCAGGCGGGGATCATCCGCCGGGGCGCCAAGCTCGTCAACGCCGTCTCCAACTCCGTGGTGCCCAAGATCACCCTAATCCTCGGGGGCTCTTTCGGGGCGGGAAACTACGCCCTGGCGGGGAAGGCCTACGCCCCCCGCTTCCTCTTCGCCTGGCCCAGCGCCAAGTACGCCGTGATGGGCGGGGCCCAGGCGGCCAAGACCCTTTTGGAACTGGAGGTGGAAAAGCTCAAGCGCCAAGGCCAAGAACCCTCGGATGAGGAGCTCAAAGCGCTTTACGAGCGCATCAAGGGGCGCTACGAGGAGACCCTAGACCCCCGGTACGCCGCCGCCCGGCTTTGGGTGGACGGGATCCTCTTCCCCCACGAGACGCGGAAGTGGCTCATCAAGGCCCTCGAGGCCTGCGCCCTGAACCCGGAAAGGGAGCCCTTGAGGGTCGGGGTCTTCCAGGTATGAGGCGGCCATGGAGAGGGCGCGCTGGGTGGAATGCCCAAGGGATGCCTGGCAGGGCTTTTCCCGCTTCATCCCCACCGAGGAGAAGGTGGCCTTCCTGAAGAAGCTTTTGGAGGCGGGCTTCTCCCACCTGGACCTCACCAGCTTCGTCTCCCCCAAGTGGGTGCCCCAGATGCAAGACGCCGAGGCGGTGCTTCGGGCGCTCCCTCCCCCCGAGGGGCGCACCTACCTGGCCATCGTGGCCAACGAGAAAGGCCTGGAAAGGGCCCTAGGGGCGGAAAACCTCACCCACGTGGGCTACCCCTTCTCCCTCTCGGAAACCTTCCAGCGCACGAACACGAACCGCTCCATCGCCGAGTCCTGGCCCCTGGTGGCGGAAATGGTTAGGCAGGTGGAGGGCAGGCTTGGCCTGGTGGTCTACCTCTCCATGGCCTTCGGCAACCCCTATGGGGACCCCTGGAGCGTGGAGGGGGTCCTCGAGGCCATCGCCCGGCTCCGGGACCTGGGCGTAAAGGAGATCGCCCTGGCGGACACCTACGGGGTGGCGGACGCCGAGCGGGTCTTCGCCGTGCTGAGCCGGGCCGTGGAGCGCTTTGGCCCCGAAGGGCTTGGGGCCCACCTCCACGCCCGGCCCGAGGGGGTTTTGGCCAAGGTGGAGGCGGTGTTGCGGGCGGGCGTCTTCTGGCTGGAAGGGGCCCTGGCGGGGGTAGGGGGGTGCCCCTTCGCTGGGGACGAGCTCGTGGGCAACCTGCCCACGGAAAGGGTCCTGCCCTTCCTGGAAGAAAAGGGCTTGGCCACGGGGGTAGACCTAAGCCGCCTCCCTCTCCTGGCGGAGGAGGCGGCCAGGCTTAGGCTCCTTTACGCCTGAAAGACCAAAACCACCTTGCCCCGCCCGTGGCCCGAGTCCATACGGGCATGGGCCCTGCGCAGGTTCTCCAGGCTAAAGGGCAGGACCTCGGCCAAAAGGGGCTTGGCCTGGCCTCGCTCAAAAAGGGGACGCATCTCCTCCAACCGCCTGCGCTCCCGGGTGAGGAAAACCCCGTAGAGGGTTTGGTTTTTGGTGTACAGGCCAGCAAGGTTCCCTTGGGGGGGGAGGATGGTGGCGATGCGGCCAAACGGGCGCACCACAGGAATAACCCGCTCCACCAGGTTTTCCCCCGCCGTCTCAAAGGCAGCGTCCACACCGAAGCCTTCCGTAGCCCGCAACACCTCCTCCTGCCAAGGGCCCCGGTAGTCCAGGGCAAGGTCCGCCCCGAGTTCCTTCAGCACAGGAAGGTTTTCCTGGCCTGCCGTGGCGATAACGAAGGCCCCAGCCGCCTTGGCAAACTGCACTGCAAAGGAGCCCACGCCCCCTGCACCACCCATGACGAGCACCGCTTCCCCAGGACGGACCGCCAAACGGCGCACCACCGCCTCCCAAGCCGTCCCTCCGGCCAAGGGAATGGCCGCGGCCTCAGCAAAGGAGAGGTTCCTGGGCTTCCTCGCCACAAGGCTAGCCGGCACCCGGGTGAACTCCGCATACGTTCCATGGGGGTTGCCGAAAATCTCCGGGGTGTAGTAAACCTCATCCCCCTCTTGGAGGTCCTTCACTCCAGGGCCCACCTTGGCCACCACCCCCGCGGCATCGTAACCCAGCACGAAAGGGGGCTCCACCCCAGCCCAACGCCCTGCGGCCCGGATTTTGGCATCCACCGGGTTAACAGCCACGGCGAGGTTCCTCACCAGGACCTCCCCGGGTCCCGGCTCGGGCACAGGGAGGTCCCTCTCCTCCAACCTGTCCAAGCCACCAAAGCCCGTGAGCACCACGGCACGCATAGGCCACCTCCAGGCATCACCCTAATCGGGAATCTGGCCCCTTTTTTGTGAAGAAGGTTGCTAAGCCGCTTTCTGGAGGTAGATACCTGGGTCGGCAGGGTTCGCAATGGCCACCACCCGCTTGACGAGCTCCTCGGGAGGCAGGTCCAACAGGGCCGTCATCTCCCCCGGGGAGACCACGGCCTCGTAGAACCTCCTCGCCCCTCCCTTCAGGAGGAGGGCCACAAGCTCCGCCAAGGCCTCCTTCCCCCCGGGGAAGGCGGGGCCGAAGGCGTCGGGGGTGAGGAGGTCCTTCCTCCCCCCGTGGATGAGGAGGGCGTAGCGGGCCTGGTCCCTTCGGTCCTGCCAGTCGGTGATGAGGTAGACCTTGGCCTCGGGGAGGCGAACCCCCCGTAGGGCCTCCTCCAGGGCTTTTAGGGTAAGCTTGGGCGCCGCGCGCAGACCAACCCGTTCCATGCCCCCATCTTACGCCCAAGCCCAGGGGGCAAACGCCCTAGAGGAGCTTCCGGGCGTAGATGACCTGGCCGGCGTGGTGCTGGGCGTGCTCCACCAGGTGGTGGAGGACGTGGGCCCTGGGGGCCCGCACCCCCAGGTGGCCCACGGCGACCTCCTCGGCCAAGGCCTCCTCCTTCACCCCCTTGAGGCCGGCAAGGAGCCCCTCCCAGGCCTCCCGGAAACGGGCCACCACCGCCTCCTTGGGCTCCGCCTCCCCCTGGAGCTCCCACTCCCGGCCCCGCTTGGCCCATTCGGGGAGGGGAAGGCCCAGGGCGTAGGCGCCCAGGCGCAAGGAACTTCCGGTGATGTGGCGCACCAGGCCGCCGATGGGGTTGGCCCCCTCCTTGGGCCGCCACCAGAAGGCCTCTTCGGATAGGTCAAAGGCCCACTTCTCCAGGTGGAGGGCGACCTCCTCCAAACCCCTAATCCAGGCGGACACAGCCGGGGAAACCCCGGGCACCAAAGGCTCCAAAAAGGGTGCGGGCATGGTCCCAGTTTACCCGGCTAGACTGAGGGCGATGGAGCTTTTCGCCCTCTTGGGGCTCCTCCTCTTGGCCTACCTCCTATGGCCCAGGCGGCCCGCCCGCTGCCCCAGGTGCGGCCTGCCTCGAGGCCTGGCGGAGGAGGTGCGCCGGTATAGGCGCTTCTGCCCCCACGTGGCCTTCCGCGCCTGCCCCTTTGACCCCCGGAAGGGGACCTACCGCTTGCGGCGATGACCCCTGAGGAAGCCTGGCGCGCCCTGGACCTGGACCTCGCCGACTACCTGGCGAAAAAGGGCCAGAAGCCCTCCTGCCGGGCGGGGTGCTTCGCCTGTTGCTTCGGGCTCGTCACCCTTTCCCGCCTCGAGGGGGAAGCCCTCCTCCCCCACCTCACGGGGGCGCAACGGGGCCGGATCCTGCAGGAGGGCCCGGGGCGCCTCGCCCTCCTCTCCCAGGGAAAAGACGAGGCGGACTTCCCAAGCCGCTTCTTCCGAAGCCGCACCCCCTGCCCCTTCCTGGAGGAAGGGCTTTGCGGGGTCTATCCCTATAGGCCCCTTGCCTGCCGGGGCCTCCTCACCGCGGGCGACCCCGCCCTCTGCGCCCCCGAAGCCATAGCCCCCAAGGGGCATTTCCTGCCCGTCCCCTGGCGCATGGCCCACCGCAAAATGGAGGCCCTTTGGGAGGAGGAGGAAAGGCGCTACGGCTTCGTGGTGATCGGGGAGATGGTAAGCCTCCTTTACCTCCTCCTCCAAGGCCTACCCCCATGCCGCCAAGAGGCGGAAGCCCTTTTGGCGGCCTGGGGCGTCCTGGGGGGGCGGTGGGGGTTTCAGCTCATTCCCCTTTAGCCCACCTCAGTACACTTGCTCCCGCTGCCCATAACTGAAAACCGCCACCCCCGTCACCTGGTCCTGCCCCGTGGTGGGGAAGAAAGGTGGGGCCACCCCTTGCAGGAAGCGGCGGTCATAGGTGAAGGACCGGCCGTATCCTGTGGAGTTCTGCCCAGTTTGGCCGTTGAAAGTCCCAAAAGCCCCGTAGTACTTCTCAATGATGCCCCCAATCAGGTAAACGCTACCCTTTTCCGGGATGTTGTTGTAGTTCTCCACCGTCACCACGCCGCCAGCACTCATCAGGGAGCCGTGGATGTGCAAATCCCTGGGCGCATTTTCGTCTATGACCACATCGCCATCTTGGCTGTAGACACCCAACACATTCCTGACGTTGAGGTTATCGCAGGTGGCTGGGGTTACCGTACCATCCGGGTTCCGGGTGGGCACCCCGGAACACGGGGGCGTTTCGTATTTAAGATCCCCGGTGATCTGGATGGTGTCCGTGGCCGCCACGGTGATCTGGGCAAACTCGGCAAGGGCAGGGCCTGCGGTATTGGGATCGTTGGCGTTGGTTCGCGGGGGTCCTTGGAGCCCTCGGATTTCCCTATCGCTAAAGATAACCCCGTTGAAGTAAACGTCGCTTCCGTTGCGCTGCACGGCCTGCCACGAGGTGGTGGTGCCCTGGGTAACCTCCTGGTAAAGCTTCCGGTCCTCCCCGTAGCGGTACTTCTCCGTCTTGGTCTGGCTGCAGTTGTTGTTTTGGCAGTAGGTTACGGTAATGTACTGGTACTTGGTCACCCCCACGGGGAGGGAAAGGCTGCAGGGCACCTCGAGGCCCGTGGTCTCATTCACACACACCCGCCTAAGCTCCAAGCGGGTAACGGTGCGTTGGAAGTACAGGCCTGCGCTTTGCGCTGCACTCCTTTGATCTTGGTTGTTCTGGGGCAGAGGGATAAAGGAAGCGTTCCAGTCCACCCCCGCGGCGAACTGGGGAGCATGGGTACCATATGTGTTCCTGTAGGAAGGAGCGTTAGCCGAAGGTTGCATGTTGCTGGCGAGCACAAGGTTGCCTCCGTTAACGCCATAGAAATAAGCCCCGGGCCTGGTTTGACCACTACAGCTGGTATTCCCCAGACTCGTACACCCTGCGCTCGTCACCTCCCCCCCAAACCAAGGTTGCCGGTAAAAACGGAAATGGCTATTGGTGTGCACAGGCCCGTCAAAGAGGGTTCGGTCCGTAAACCAAACATCCGTCCCATTGGGAAGGGTATGGATATGGGTAAAGAGCGCCCACCTGGAAAAGCTGGCCCGCCCCACCACAAAGCGGTACTCTCCCTGAAGGACAATGTTGCGGCGGTAAGGCCCAAAACCTGCCTCAGCCACCATGACGAAGGGAAGGGCATACGTCTGGGAGGCCCCGCTTGTGGCCGTCCGCGGGGCTCCTTCTACAAAACGGCCGTTGGGAAGGCGTGTGTTGGGCGGAAGGTTTTGCCCACACGCCGTTGCGGTGAAATGAACCCTAAGTGTCACCGTGGCGTTTAGGCCGGAAGGGGAAAGGTTCCGCAGCGTCCCCCCTGGGCAGAGGTAGCTATCCACTTGGGCTTGAAGCTGCGAAGCCACCCCCGCCAGTGCCTGGGCTACAGCCACGGGATCGGGCTGGGAGCCCGTTTGACAGTTGCTACTTCCCCCATAGGCCCAACAGTCCGTGGTGCTGGCGGTACCCCGCACAATGGCACTCAGGCGGTCCCGAGCCGTGGTGCTCAAGAACGTGCCCCCCGTGTTCGCCGCACCGCGGGCCAACATCAGGGTCTGGACGATGGCTTGGTCCTGACCACTATGGCGGATCTCGCCCAAGGTGCGCAGGAAAAGCAGGGTTCCTATGCCTGAAACCACGAGAACCGTGGCCAGAGCGATGACCAAAGCAATGCCCCTTTGCTGCATACTCCCTCCCCCTATCGGCAAGGCACGATGCGCCGCACCTGGTACTGGGTGTTGGAGGAAAGCTCTACCTGGCTCGTGTACACCCGGTCCACAGAGCGGCCGCGGGAAAACACCTCAGCACCCAACACCAAGGACAGGCGCCTTAAGGTGTACGTTTTGTTGTTTTGCGTAACTTGGAACGGCGGTGTACCCGTAGGGTTGGCATAGCTGTAGCCTCCGGGGTTCACCAGAACATCCCCCTGTCCTGCCTCGTAAACATAGCGGATCGCAAAGCGGCTTAGGCTAAAGGCCACGGGGATCTCACCCCCGGAACCATCCCGATAGACAAGCTCCTTGGTGTTGGGGTTGTATCTAAACCCGAGGGTGCGTACCCGGAAAAGAAGCGTGTTGGGCGTATAGTCAATGGTGTTGCCGCAACCAGCATGGACTACGTGCCAACGGTTAGGCTGTCCACCCACGGCGTTCACCCGGGTGACCGGAAGGATAACGCCATCCCCATTGGCGTTAACCATAAGGACATAGTCCCCGGCCGAGATCCCTATGTCAGAAGCCTGGCTTGCCAAAACCAGTATCTTGGCCTCGGCAGCCTGCTTGAAGCTACTGTTGCTCCCACTATCATGGGGTAGGACCGGATACCCTGCTCCCCCATCAATGAGGGCAAAGGAGATACTCCCTTCACCAGAGGGATAGGGGGTGGAGGCCAGACCGCCAAAGACTGCGCTGCGCAGGTCCTGGGTAAACACCTCAACGATCCGCCTAAGCTTGGCTTGGGCACTTGCTGCGGCGTCCACATCCGAACGAAAGCCCATGAACTGGACCATCCCGCCGTAAGCGATGGCCATCACCGTGGCCAGGATGGCCAGGGCAACGAGTAGTTCCAAAAGCGTGAAGCCTGTTCTCTTCCACATGGCTTCCTCCCGTCAGTTGATGCCCTCCAAAGGAGGGGGCGCGGAACCGGAGCCCGAAGGTGGCGCGGAGAAGGTGCGGGCTTCCGTGCAGTGTTCCTGTCCGGCCTGGCGCCAACACACCTGGATACGGTACTCGTTCACGCTTACCCCGAGGTTGTTCGCCCAACTGGGGCTTCCCGCATTGCGGATCTCCGCTCGGTAGAGGTCTGGGTTGGCGAAACGGGCTTCCTGGGGAAGGTCGGGGAAGTTTTGTCGAAGCTCCCCATACCCGTACACGATAGACGTGGAACCAGAGAGGAGGAAGGAATCCCCTCCCACAATCCTCCGGCCCAGATAGTTGAGGATTTGCACCGCCTGGGTACGGGCACCGGAAACGGAGGTTTGCCTCAGGCTAGATACCAGGACGGCGTTAAAGGCCAACAAGACCAAGGCCAAGATGGAAAGAGCGATAAGCACTTCCAACAAGGTGAGTCCCTGAGCGCTTCTTCTCATGGCACCCTCTTCGCCTCCCCGATAAGAGAGATGGTGTACGTATACGTCTTCCCGTTGACCGTGGCGGTAAACGTGAGGGGTTGGGTAAGGGGTTGCCCTTGGGGATCCTGCACCTTACCCGGGGGGGTGAACCGGACGATGGACCCATTCCCCAGGGACAGGACTACCCCCTGAGGTATGTCCCAAGTGCGCAACACCGTAGAACCCTGCTTCAACTCCAATCGGCTCCCGTTGCGCTCTAGGGTAAGGTTCACCCCTCGGCTTGCTGCCTCAGTAGCCCCCTGCCAGAAGACGTTCTGGAGCGTGCTAAGGAAAGCTGCATGCTCCTGGCCTAAAAGGGTCCTTCGCCCATTTAAGGCTCCCATGGCCAAAACCACCGCTAAAACGGCAAGGAGCACGAGTAGCTCCACCAAACTGAGTCCTCTAGCGCGCACCCCTACCTCCCTCCACGCATCTTAGGTCCAGAGGTGCCAGGGCCGTATCCCCCAAATGGGGGATAGAAAAAGGCGGCCAAAGGCCGCCTTTGGCGGAGGGGGCGGGATTCGAACCCGCGAGGCCCCTTGGGGGGCCTACCGGTTTTCGAGACCGGCCCGTTCAACCGCTCCGGCACCCCTCCCTGAGCCGGGCGAAGAAATCCCTTAAGAGCTTAGCACATTCCCCTTCCCGCACACCACCCAAGACCTTCCCCCGAAGGCCAAACCGGGTGAGGGCCCCCTCCTTCAGGTTCTCCGCCCCGTAGACCACCTCCACCCCCGCCTGGTTGAGGGCATGCTGGCACATAAGGCAGGGCTCGAGGGTCACGTACATCCGCCCCCCCCGGGCCTCCTTGCCCGCTTGCCGGAGGAGGAGCATCTCGGCGTGGGCCGTGGGGTCCCCCTCCGCCTCCACCCGGTTGTGGGCCCGGTAAAGCCTCTCCCCCACCACCAGGACCGCCCCTACAGGCACCTCCCCCTGGGCCAGGGCCTCCTTGGCCTCCGCCAGGGCCAGGCCCATTTGGCGCTCCTCCTCCCCCAGGGGGTAGAGGCCCAGGACCTCCACCACCCGCTTCCCCTCCGCCCGCACGGGCCAAAGGCCCTTGAGCTCCTTGGGCACCCCCTTTTCCGCCAGGAAGTCCCGTAGGCGCTTCCTCCCGTAGGGCATCTCCAGGTAGTCCCCGGGCTCGGGGGGGCGGAAGCCCGGGGGCAGGGGAAGCTTGGGCGAAGGGGGGATGAGGAAAAGCGTCCCCCCTTTGCGGCGGGCGAGGAAGCCCTCCGGCAGGGTGGCGGGCTTACCCGTCAAGGCCCCTTCCAAGAGGGCGATGAGCCGGGCCTCCGGGCGGAGGGAGAGGCCTTCTAGCACCTGGCGGAGCACCCGGCGGCGCAGGGCAGGGGGAGCGTGGAGCAGGGGGGCTACCCGGTAGGCGGGGACGAAAAAGCGGGGGTCGGGGAGGAGACGGGCTTTGGCCTCCTTTTCCAGCGTGGCGTCCTCCGCCTCCTGGGCCCGGGCGAAGCGGTCCAGGGCCTCCCGGGCCCGGGGAAAGCGCTCCAGAAGAAGGGGGAAAACCCTAAGGCGCAGGTAGTTCCGGTCCCAGCTGGGGTCTTGGTTGGTGGGGTCCTCCCGCCAGACCTCCCCCAAGGACCTCAGGTAGTCCCGGAGGGCCTCCCGGGGGAAGGGAAGGAGGGGCCGCACCACCAGGCCCTCCTTTTCCCGGATGCCAAGCCCCCGGGCCGTGCCCTGGAGGAGCTTGAGGAGGACGGTCTCCGCCTGGTCGTCCAGGGTGTGGGCGGTGAGGATGGCCTTGGCCCCCACCTTCTTGGCCACCCGGTGGAGGAAGGTGTAGCGCACCTCCCGGGCCAAAGCCTCCAGGTTCTCCCCCCGCTCCTGAGCGATCCTTCCCACCTCCACCCGCTCGGCGAAGAAGGGAAAGCCAAGCCTTTCCGCTAGGGCGTGGACGAAGGCCAGGTCCTCGGCGCTATCAGGCCTCAAGGCGTGGTCCAGGTGGGCCACCACCCCCTTCCGCCCCAGGCGGTGGACCAGGTGGGCGAGGGCCACGGAGTCCCCGCCCCCAGAGACCGCCAGGACCAAGGGGTCTTCCGGGGCCAGGGCCTTTAGGCGTTCAAGGAAGAGGGCCTCGAGGGGAAGGAGCCACAAGCCTCGCCACCTCCGCCTTTAACGCAGGTAGGCAGCACCTGCCCCGGGGGTTGCGCAGGTCGCAGGCGCACCGCTTGGCCCGCACCCCCGCTTCCACCTCCGCCACCGGGTCCCGCCCGGCCAGGAGGGCTTCCCGGATGGCCTCCCGGGTCCAGTCAAAGCAGTAGCACACCAGGGAAGCCCCCTTCTCGTACACGGGAAAGCGCACCTCCTCCCGGGTGTACACCCCGTCCGCCCCGAAGTAGACCACCGGGCAGGCCGGGTCCTGGCAGAGGTAGTGCCCCACGCCCGGGTCCAGACGGGCCAAAGCCCTTCCCGTGAGGAAGTTCTTCACCGCCCTAAGGGGCACGGGAAGCCCCTCTTGAGCGTTTTGCGGGCAGCGCATACCCCCACTATACGGGGTATCCTGAGGCCATGCGCCTCCGTTTTCGGGAAAACGGGCCCCTGGTCCTGGACCTGCCCGAGGGAACCCCCTTCCGCTTCAACGGGGAGGAAAGAAGGCTAGAAAGGGCCAAGCTCGCCCTTTGCCGCTGCGGCCACTCCGCGAACAAGCCCTTCTGCGACGGCACCCACAAGGCGGTGGGCTTCCAGGCGGAAGCCGGGGAGCTGGAGGTTCAAGAGGTTCAGTAGAGGAACTCCCGGATATCGTACCGACTCGCCCTGAGGCCCAGGCGCCGGACGGCCTCCGCCCAGGCCCTAAGCTCCCCCTCCACGTCGGGAAGGGGCTCCAAGCCCAAGGCGGCGTAGGGGGTACCGGGATTTTCCTGGAATGGAGAGAGGTAAACGATATCCTCCCGGTCCAGGGGAAGCTCGGCGAGGAGGGCGAGGCTTTCCCGGAAATGGGCCTCGGCGAAGGGCTTCCCCCCCGCCCCCACCATGAGGATCACCCCCACGCCCAGGCCCGCCCGCTTCAGGGCCCCCACCAAGGCCAAGGCCTCCCGGGGGTGGCCCGGCTTCCGGAGGAGGGCGAGGAGGGGGGCGTGGCCCGTTTCCAGGCCCAGGTAGACCCGCCTTAAGCCCAGGGCCCTAAGCCTTTCCCACCAGGAGGCCTCCTTCTTAAGCCCCGTGAAGAGGTCCAGGAAGCCGAGGATGGGCTCCCCCAGGAAAGCCCGCCCCGCCGCCTCCAAAAGGGGAAGGAGGGGCTCCCCCAGGGCCAAGGCGTTCCCGTCCGCCAGGAAAACCCCCCTTCGCAGGCTAAGCCCCTCCCCCAGGAGGGCCTTTACCCGGGCGATGTGGTCCCGGAAGGCCTCCGGTTCCCGCACCTGGAAGGGGCGGTCCTGGTAGAAGCTGCAAAAGGCGCAGCGGTTCCAGGTGCAGCCCGTGGTGGCCTGGAGGACCACGGCCAGGTAGGCATCGGGGGGCAGGATGCTGATGGGCCAGGCGTAGGCCTCCCGGTAAGGCCTGGGGTCCAGGAGACCCTCTGGGGTCCAGCGGAGGACCTCCCGGCGCCTTTCGGGGTCCTGGAGGTGGGCCTTGGCCAGGGCCAAGGCTTCCCCGTAGACCCGAAGGGCCTCCTCCGGGGGAAGCTTTTGCCTCCGCCTCACCCCTTCCCGGTAGCGCAGGTGGAGGCTCCCGTCCAAGGCCCGCTTGTAGGCCACCCCCTGGCGGAAGTAGTGGTAAAGCCGCCCCTCCCGGTCAAAGGAGAGGACCCTATCCCCCAAGGAGAGGACCGTGGCCTCGGGCCGTAGGAGCTCCACGGCCTTAGAATAAGCCCCGTGGCGCTTTCCGCCCTGAAGGGCCTCCTCTCCCCGGAAAGCCTCCCCCAGCTCACCCCCCTCGGGGGGTTTGAGGCCCGGGTGTATGGGGACAGAGGGAGGGTCTACAAGGTCTACCGCCCAGAAGAGGCGCACCTCGCCGCCCTCGAGGCCCGCCGCATGGCCCGGGCGGGCCTCGGAAGCTTCGTCCTGGGGGTGGCGGAGGTGGAGGGCCACGGGGTCCTCATCACCCGCCGCTTTCCCGGCAGGCCCTTCTCCCCCGAGGCCTTCACCCCCAAGACCCTGGCCGCCCTCGCCCACCTCTTCCTCTCCCTCCACCGCCTCCCCGAGCCCGGGTACGTGGGGGAGGCGGAGCTCCTGGAAAGGCTAGAGCGCTTTTCGGAAAGCCTCCACGCTGTCCCCGAGGCCCTGGACCTCATCCAGGGCCTCAAGCGGGAGGTGGGCTTGGCGGCGGGGGCGGAGCGGCGATTCTGCCACCGGGACGCCTGGGCCGGGAACCTCCTGGTGAAGGCCCCTGGGGAAGAGGGCCCCGAGGTCCTCCTGGTGGACTGGGTGCGCTCTGGGGGGGACGACCCCGCCCGCGACCTGGCCCTCCTCAAGACGGGAAGCCTGGACCTCTTGGGAGAGGAAGCCGCCCGGGAAGCCCTCCTTCGCATCGCCCGCTTTTACCCCGCCGAGGTGCGGGAACGGCTTGCCTTCTACGTTCCCCTCACCTACCTCCACGACCTCCACTGGTTTAGGACCAAGCACCCCGAGGCGTTCCTCGAGGCCCTAAGGGAAAAGCTCCCCAGGGCCCTAAACTTCTTCCGGGACTTCTTGACCCGGGGAAGGGCGTGTTAGGCTTTTCCGGATGAGGGTTACCCTAGTGGACCACCCCTTGGTCCAGCACAAGCTGGCCCACCTTAGGGACAAGCGCACGGGCCCCAAGGACTTCCGGGAACTGGCTGAGGAGCTTTCCCTCCTCATGGCCTACGAGGCCATGCGGGACCTGGAGCTTACCGAGGCCACCGTGGAAACCCCCGTGGCTAGCGCCCGGGTCAAGGTCCTCTCCGGCAAGAAGCTCGCCCTGGTGGCCATCCTCCGGGCGGGGCTTGTCATGGTGGAGGGCATCCTCAAGCTCGTGCCCCACGCCCGGGTGGGGCACATCGGGCTCTACCGCGACCCCGAGTCCCTAAGGCCCGTGCAGTACTACGCCAAGCTTCCCCCGGACATCGCCGAACGCCGGGTCTTCCTCCTGGACCCCATGCTGGCCACCGGGGGCAGCGCCAGCCACGCCCTCTCCCTCCTCAAGGAAAAGGGGGCCAAGGGCATCAAGCTCATGTGCCTCATCGCCGCCCCTGAGGGCCTGGAGCGCATCGCTCAGGACCACCCCGACACCGAGGTGGTGGTGGCGGCCGTTGACGAAAGGCTCAACGACCACGGCTACATCGTCCCCGGCCTGGGGGACGCCGGGGACCGCATCTACGGCACCAAATGACCGAGTTCCTGAAGCGCATCGGCGTGGCCGACCCCGGGGGCACGGGCTGGCTCACCGTGGCCTTCGTCTTCTTCCTCGCCCTCTTCTTCACCTGGCGCTTTCTGCCCCACGTGCGCCGCTTCGCCCTTAAGGTGGGCTGGGCCGACCAGCCCAACGAGCGGCGCCTCAACCGCGAGCCCCTCCCCAACGCCGGGGGGCTTGCCGTCTACGCCGGGGTGGTGCTGGCCCTGGTGGTGGCCGCCTTCCTCCGGCCCATCCTGGTGGAAAGCGTCCTCATCCAGGTCCTGGCCATCCTCCTGGGCGGGGCCTGGCTCGTCCTCGTGGGCTTCATTGACGACCAGTTCGGCCTCCCACCCCTCTTCCGCCTCTTCGTGCAAACCCTGGCCGCCCTCCTCCTCATGGCCGTGGGCGTGCGGTTTGAGACCGCCTTCGGCACCCCCTTGGACCCGGCCTTGGGGCTTTTCCTCACCTGGCTTTGGGTGGTGGGCATCACCAACGCCCTGAACCTCATGGACGGCCTGGACGGCCTCGCCGGGGGCATCGCCTACATCAGCGCCATCAGCCTCCTCTTCGTTTCCGCCCAGTTCCCCTTCTGGGCCGCGGGCACCTTGGTCCTCGCCGCCTTGGCGGGGGCCGCCTTGGGGTTTCTGCGGCATAACCTCCACCCAAGCCGCATCATCCTGGGGGACGCCGGCGCCTACTTCCTGGGCTACACCCTGGCGGCCACCGCCCTCCTGGGCAACCTCAAGCTCACCACCTTCCTGGGCCTCCTTCCCCCCATGCTCTTCCTCCTCCTCCCCATCCTGGACACCACCCAGGTGGTGGTGCGAAGGCTTCTAAGGGGGCAGAACCCCCTCTCCACCCCGGGCAAGGACCACATCCACCACCACCTCCTCTCCCGGGGGTTCTCCCAAAGGCGGGTGGCCTTCGCCCTCTGGGGCGTGGCCCTCCTTTTCAACCTGGCGGCCATGCGCTACCTCAACATGCCCTGGGAGGCCCTCGGGGCGAGCCTCCTCGCCACCTTCCTCGGGCTTTCCTGGGTCACCTACCGCCGGCTTCGGGCGCTATGGAGGGGGGAATGAAGCGGGTTGTCCTCGCCTTCGGTACCCGGCCCGAGGCCACCAAGATGGCCCCGGTGTACCTGGCCCTGAAGGCCATCCCCCACCTAACCCCCCTCGTCCTCCTCACGGGCCAGCACCGGGAGCAGTTACGGCAAGCCCTAAGCCTCTTCGGCATCCAAGAGGACCGGAACCTGGACGTGATGCAGGAGCGCCAGGCCCTCCCCGACCTGGCGGCCCGGATCCTCCCCCAGGCGGCCAGGGCGCTGAAGGAGATGCGGGCGGACTACGTGCTGGTGCACGGGGATACCCTCACCACCTTCGCCGTGGCCTGGGCCGCCTTCCTGGAAGGCATCCCCGTGGGCCACGTGGAGGCGGGGCTTCGGAGCGGCAACCTGAAAGAGCCCTTCCCCGAGGAGGCGAACCGCCGCCTCACTGACGTCCTCACCGACCTGGACTTCGCCCCCACCCCCCTCGCCAAGGCCAACCTCCTGAAGGAGGGGAAGCGGGAGGAAGGAATCCTGGTCACGGGCCAGACGGGGGTGGACGCCGTCCTCCTGGCGGCCCGGCTCGGGAGGCTTCCCGAAGGGCTCCCCCCGGGGCCCTACGTCACCGTGACCATGCACCGCCGGGAGAACTGGCCCATCCTTTCCGAGCTCGCCCGGGCCCTGAGGCGGGTGGCGGAGGCCTTTCCCCACCTCACCTTCGTCTACCCCGTGCACCTGAACCCCGTGGTGCGGGAAGCGGTCTTCCCCGTGCTCAAGGGCGTGAAGAACTTCGTCCTCCTGGACCCCCTGGAATACGGGCCCATGGCCGCTTTGATGAAGGAAAGCCTCCTCTTGGTCACGGACTCGGGGGGCCTGCAGGAAGAGGGGGCGGCCTTGGGGGTGCCGGTGGTGGTCCTGCGGAACGTCACGGAAAGGCCCGAGGGGCTGGAGGCCGGCATCCTCAAGCTCGCCGGTACGGACCCCGAAAGGGTCTACCGGGTGGTGAAGGGGCTTCTGGAAGACCCCGAGGCCCTCGCCCGCATGCGCAAGGCCCAAAACCCCTATGGGGACGGACAGGCGGGGGAAAGGGTGGCCCAGGGCGTGGCCTGGCGCCTGGGCCTTGGATCTAGGCCGGAGGACTGGACCCCGTAGGCCAGGCCCGAAGCTGGTACAGGCCCACCAGGAGGACGGCGCCTCCCAGGACCAAGGCGGCTACCCGCCCCCCCAGGGCTTCAAAGAGGAGGCCCGTGAGGTAGGCCCCCAAGGGCCCCGTACCCAGCATCACCAGGCTGTAGACCGCCATGACCCGGCCCCTCAAGCGGTCGGGCACGGAAAGCTGGACCAGGGTGTTGGCGTTGATGAGGACGGAGATCATGCCAAACCCCCCGAGGGCGAGGCAAAGGGAGACCCAGGTAAGGTGGGGAAGGAAAAGCCCCAGGTGGGCCAAGGCCAGGGCGAAGACCCCGAGGAGAAGCCGCATGGGCCTCGGCCTCCCCGTAAAGGCCATGACCAAGGCCGCCCCCAAGGCCCCAAGCCCCACGGCGGAGAGGAGGAAGCCGTAACCCGTGGCGGAAAGCCCCAGGACGAGCCGGGCGTAGGCGGGGACCAGGGTTTGGAAGTTCATGCCGAGGAGGCTGGCGAAGAGGACCAGCCCCACCACCCGCCGCACCAGGGGGTGCTCCAGGACGAAGCGGATGCCCTCGAGGGCCTCCCTTAGGAAGCGCCCATCCCCCTCCTCCCCCCTAGGCCCCGGGGGCACCCGCCCAAGAACCAGGAGGAGGGGCAGGAAGGAGAGGGCGTTGGCCAGGTAGGCCACCCCCACCCCGTAAAGGGCGATGAGCACGCCGGATAGGGCGGGCCCCAGGAGGCGGCTCGTGTTAAAGCCGAAGGAGTTTAAGGCGATGGCTCCCGGGTAGCGCTCCCGCCCCGCCAGCTCCACGGTGAAGCTCTGGCGCACGGGCAGGTCCATGGCGTTTAAGGCCCCATAGAGGAAGGCGAAGAGGAGGACATGCCCATAACGCACCACCCCCGTGAGGATGAGGAGGGCCATGAGGAGGGCCAAAAGCATCATCCCCCCTTGGGTGATGAGGAGGAGGTTCCGCTTGGGGTAGCGGTCGGCCAAGACCCCGGCGGGCAGGGAAAAGAGGAGGGAGGGCAAAAACTGCAGGGCCACCACCAGCCCAAGCCGCTCGGCGCTCCCCGTGAGGAGGAGGACGAGCCACCCCTGGGCGGCGGACTGCATCCAGGTGCCCATCTGGGAGGTGAAGAGGGCGAGCCAGTAGGCGCGGTAGCGGGGGTCTTGCAGGAGGGCAAGGGCCAGCACCCTTCCATCCTAATCCTGACTGACCGGTCATTACCAAAAGGGAAAGGGGCGCCGGCCTATACTGAGGCATGGCCGGACGCGGGATTTTCCTCTTCCGGCTCTTCGGCATCCCCCTCCACCTGGACCTCTCCTTTCTCCTCGTCCTTCCCCTCTTGGCCTTCCTCATCGGGAACAACCTCCCCCTCTACCTGGAGCTTTTCGGCCTACCCCAGGACCCAAGCCTCCTGGAAAACCCTTGGCCCTTCGCCCTGGGGCTTTTGGCCGCCCTGGGGCTTTTCCTCTCGGTCCTCCTGCACGAACTCGGCCACGCCCTCACCGCACGGCGGTTTGGGGTGGAGACCCGGCGCATCACCCTTTGGCTTCTGGGCGGGGTGGCCCAGATGGAAAGGATCCCCAAAGAGCCCGCCAAGGAGCTCGCCATCGCCCTGGCGGGGCCTGCGGTGAGCCTGGCCCTAGCCCTTTTCTTCCACCTCGCCAAAGCCCCCACGGGCCCTTTGGGCTTTCTCACCCACTACCTGGCCCTGGTGAACCTGATGCTGGCCCTTTTCAACCTCCTCCCTGCCCTTCCCCTGGATGGGGGGCGGGTTTACCGCGCCCTCCTCGCCCTGCGGAAACCCTACGCCAAGGCCACCCGGCAGGCGGCGGCCCTAAGCCAGGCGGTGGCCTTGGCCCTGGGGCTTTTCGGCCTCCTCGCCTTCAACCCCTTTCTCCTCCTCATCGCCCTTTTCGTCTACATGGCCTCCCGGGCCGAAGCCGAGGCCACCCTCCTGGCCCAGGCCCTGGAGGGGCTTAGGGTGAAGGACCTCATGACCAAGGACCCCATCGCCCTGCCCCCCGATACCCCCGTGGCCGAGGCCCTGCGTTTGGCCCTCGCCCACAAGGTCTCGGGCTTTCCCGTGGTGGAGGGGGAAAGGGTGCTTGGGGTGGTGGGCCTGGAAGGGCTAGAGGGGGCAGACCCCTTAGCCCCCGTGGCCCGCTACCTCCAACCCCCTCTCCTCCTCTCCCCCGAGGAGGAGGCGCTCGCCGCCATGGAGCGCATGGCGGAAAGGGGGTATGCGCGGGCCCTCGTGGTGGAAGGGGAAAGGCTGATAGGGGTCTTAAGCAAAACCGACCTCCTGAGGGCCTTCCAGGTGCGGCTTCTCGGGCTTGACACGCCTAGGGGGGTAGGGTAGGTTAGGGGCGCAAAAGTATGCGGGAGGTGCCCATGAAGCGAGCGCTGGTCCTTATCGGTTTGTTGGTCCTGGGCCTGGGCCTTGCCCAGAAGCCCCGGGTGGCCATCGGCACGGGAAGCACGGGCGGGGTCTTCTTCTACTACGGCACCGCCTTGGCCGACATCCTGAACAAGGCCGGGGTAGTGGAGGCCCAGCCGGTGCAGACGGGGGGCTCTTACGATAACCTGCAGCTCCTCCGCGACCGCACGGGCGGGGGCACCTATTACTGCGCCCTCACCACCACGGATTCCGCCTACGTGGCCTACACCGGCGAGGAGCCCCGCTTCAAGGACCGCCCGGCCAAGAGCCAGCGGGTCCTCTTCTACATGTACCCCTCCTTCATCCACCTGGTGACCACGGAAAAGACCGGCATCAAGGTGGTGCAGGACCTGAAGGGCAAGCGGGTCTCCACGGGACAGCCGGGCTCCAGCACGGAAAACCTGGCCCTCTTGGTCCTCCAGGGGGCGGGGGTGAAGCCGGAAACCTTCGCCAAGCGGGAGCGCCTCCCCGTGGCCGAGGGGGCCAAGGCCTTGGCGGAGGGCACCCTGGACGCCTTCTTCTGGGTGGGGGGCGTGCCCACCAGCTCCATCGTGGAGCTCTCCCAAACCCTCGCCCGCAAGGGGGACCGCGTCCATCTGGTACCCATTGACCCCAAGAGCACCACGGCCCAGGTGGTCATGAAGCGCTTCCCGGGCCTGGTGGAACCCTACCGGGTGCCCAAGAACGTCTACAACACCCGCACGGATGTGCCGGGCCTGGCCACGGGCAACATCGTGGTCTGCCCGGACAGCCTCCCCGCCGAGGCGGCCTACGGCATCGTGAAGGCGGTGTTTGAGAACCTGGACACCCTGCGCACCGCCGTGGCCGCCGCCAAGGACACGAGCCTCGAGGCCACCGCCCGGCTCTACGGCAAGCTCCCCATCCCCTTCCACCCCGGGGCCGAGCGGTACCTGAAGGAGAAGGGCCTCGTCAAGTAACCTCCCTGGCGCCCGGGTGCCCTGGGGTCCCCCAGGCCCCGGTTTTTTGGAGGCTAAGCCATGGAGCTAGAGCATCCCAGCACTCCTAAAACCCCCTTAGCCCGCCTCACGGACTGGATCCTGGTCCTGGGGGCCCTTTATAGCCTCTACCTCGTCCTCCACCCCTTCACCCCCTTGGCCAGGGCGGAAATCCCCATCCTGGACATCGTCCAACTCCAACGGAGCACCCATGTCCTTTTCCTCCTCTTAGGCGGCTACCTCGTCTCCTTCTACCTCCCCAGGAAGCGCACCCTGGGGGCCTGGGTCTTCTTCCTCTTCACCCTCATCCCCCTCTACCACTTCCTCTTCCCGGGCATACCCGGGGTGGAGCTTCCCTGGGAAGCCAAGGCCGCGGGTCTCCTCTACTGGGCGGTGGCGGCCCTTCCCGCCCTTCTTCCCGGACTCAAGCGCCCCGCCGACCTCCTCGCCGTCCTCCTGGCCCTTTTCCCCACCCTCTACCAGCTGCGCTACTTTGAAGAACTGGTCTACCGGGCTGTCCTCCCGGCCCCTTGGGACATGGCCATGTCCTTCGGCCTCATCATGCTGGTCCTGGGCCTCGTCTACCGCCTGTTGGGGCCGGTGATGCCCGTTTTGGTCCTTTTCTTCTTCAGCTACAACCTCCACGCCGACCTCTTCCCGGGGGCCTTCAAAGGGACCAAACAGGGGATTGACCTCCTCCTGGGCAAGACCTTCAACGAAACCGAGGCGGGCATCTACGGCCTCATCACCGGGGTCTCCGCCAAGTACCTGGTCTACTTCACCCTGCTTTCCGGGATGATTGGGGCCCTGGGCCTCGGGAAGGTGGTGGCCAACCTGGCCCTGGCCCTGGTGGGCAAGCACCCCGCCACCCCAGGGCGGGTCACGGGCCTCGCCAGCGTCTTCATGGGGATGTTCTCCGGCTCGGGGGCTGCGGACACCCAGTTCGTGGCCGCCCTCACCAAGCGTGGGATTTCCGGGGCTTCCACGCCTACACCGATCCCGACACCGAGGCCTACTACACGGGCGGGGAGTACGCTTGGAACGAGGTCCTCGCCCGCGAAAGGCGAAGGGAGCTCCGCTACTGCTCCGAAACCGGCCTCGCCCTAAAGCTTGGGGGCCGCTGGTTCCGGGCCCAGGGAGGTTGCCTTAGGGTCAGGCTCCTTTGGCCCCCTTAGCGGAGGACCTGGGGTACTACCCTTAGGGTGAGGGTTCTACCCTGGCGGAAGACCTCGAGGACCACCGCCTCCCCCGGCTTTTTGCCGTAAAGCACCTGGCGGAGCTGGGCGATGGAGGTGAGGGGTACCCCGTCCGCCTTCAGGAGGACATCCCCGTCCACCCCTACCTGCAGGGTTTCCCCGGTGGGAAGCTGGATGTAGGCGAAGCGGCTTGGGGCCCTAAGGCCCGCCCGGGCCGCCGGGCTATTCCGCTCCACCTCCTGCACCATGAGCCCCGTGGCGGGGAGGCCGTGCTGCTGCCGGAGCCTCTCCGGGTAGAGGGAAAGGGGGATGAGGGAAACCCCAAGGCGGGGGCGGTTCCGAATGATCTCCTCGGCCGTGAGGGTCTTCCCGGAGCGAAGCTCCGGCAGGTACTGCTTTACCAGGTTGATGGGCAGGGCGAACCCCACCCCGGCGAACTGGGCCGCCCCAAACTGCCCCGTGGGGGTGAAGATGGCGGTGTTGATGCCGATGACCTCGCCCCGGGAGTTCAAAAGGGGCCCCCCGGAGTTCCCCGGGTTGATGGCGGCGTCCGTCTGGATCACCTGGGGCACCAGGCCCGAGTCGTCCCCAATGGCCCCCGGGTTTTCCCGGATAGCGGAGACGATGCCCTGGGTCACGGTGAACTCTAGGCCGAAGGGGTTGCCCATGGCGATGGCCTTCTGCCCCACGCGGATCTTGTCCGAGTCCCCAAGGACCAGGGGCACGAGCTTTTCCTTAGGGGCCTCCACCTTAAGCAGGGCCACGTCCAAGGGCGGGGCCGCCCCCACGAGCCTCGCCTGGTACTCCTTGGGGTCGTTGTGGAACTTCACCGTGATCCGGCTTGCCCCCTCCACCACGTGGTAGTTGGTGAGGATGTACCCTTCCTTGTCTATGACGAAGCCCGAACCCGTCCCCTCCTGGGGTGGTACCTGGAGGAAGGGGGCGAAGAACTCAAACCCCGGGGGGAGCTGGACGTTTTGCGGCCGGGTCACCACGGCCACGTAGACCACCCCGTCCCCGTAGTTTTCCACAATCTCCACGGTGTTCCGCTCGTACTCCAAAAGCCCGCCGTCGGCGGTGGCCCTGGGCGCCTGGGCGCTTGGGGCCTGGCTATTGGAAATCCCCCACCAAAGCACGGCGCCCGCCATGAGGGCCAGGGCCAAGAAGCCTATGAAGGAACGGCCGAGATGCATACCTCACCTCCTCCTTCCACCCTAAGCCCCCCCAGTTAGGGGGCGATTAGACGAAGACCACGGTCTTGTTGCCGTGGATGAGGATGCGGTCCTCCAGGTGCCAGCGCACCGCCCGGGCCAAAACGGTGCGCTCCAGCTCCTGCCCAAGCCGCCGCATCTCCGCCACCGAGTGGCGGTGGGAAACCCGGACCACGTCCTGCTCAATGATGGGGCCGGCGTCCAGTTCCTCCGTGACGTAGTGGGCCGTGGCCCCGATGAGCTTCACCCCCCGCTCGTAGGCCTGGCGGTAGGGATTGGCCCCGGCGAAAGCCGGCAGGAAGGAATGGTGGATGTTGATGATGCGCATGGGGTAGCGGGCCACGAAGCGGGGGGAAAGGATCTGCATGTAGCGGGCGAGGACCACGAGCTCTATCCCTTCCGCCTCCAAAAGGGCGAGGATTTCCTCCTCCGCCTCCTCCTTCCGCCCCGCCTCCACGGGCACGTGGTGGTAGGGGATGCCGAAGCGCTCCACCTCCTCCCGGTGGTCCGGGTGGTTGGAGATGACCAGGCGCAGGTCCATGGGGAGCTCCCCCACCCGGTAGCGCCAAAGGAGCTCCAAGAGGGCGTGGGCGGGTTTGGAGACCAAAAGGGCCACCCGCTTCCTTTCCGAGGCGTAGGCCAGCCGCCATTCCATGCCGAAGCGCGCCGCCACCACCTCTTGAAAGGCCTTCTCCAAGGCGGGGCGGGAAAGGTCCAGGTGGGGGGTGGTGAAGGCCAGGCGCATGAAGAAGACGCCCCCCTCCGGGTCCGTGGAGTGTTGCTGCAGATCCGTGATGTTGGCCCCGTGGGCGTAAAGGAACCCGGAAACGGCCGCCACGATGCCGGGCCGGTCCGGGCAGGTGATGAGCAGACGGGCCTCTTGCACCGCCTCCATGCCCGCTACTATATCCCCATGGAGCTTTCCACCACGGACCTTTCCGACCTCCACCCCGAGGCGGTGGCGGTGCCCATGGTTTTCCAGGCCTTTGGCGGGAAGCGGCGCTTTTCCGGCCGGGTAAGGACCTTGAGGGTCCTCGAGGACAACGCCCTCGTCCGCCAGGTGCTGGAAGAAGGCGGCGAGGGCCAAGTCCTCTTCGTGGACGGGCAGGGCTCCCTGCGCACCGCCCTCCTTGGGGGCAACCTGGCCCGGCTCGCCTGGGAGCGGGGCTGGCAGGGCGTGGTGGTGCACGGGGCGGTGCGGGACGCCGCCGAGCTCAAAGAGGTCCCCATCGGGATCCTCGCCCTGGCCGCCACCCCCAGGAAGAGCGCCAAGGAGGGGAAGGGGGAGGTGGACGTACCCCTTAGCCTTCCTTGGGGAGAGGTGGTTCCGGGAAGCTTTCTCGTGGCCGATGAGGACGGGCTTCTTCTCCTCCCTTCGCCCCCGAGCGCCGGCCAAAGCGGCGGATGAGCTCCTCCTCCTTAAGGGCCAAGAGGGTGGGGCGGCCGTGGGGGCAGACCCAGGGCGTCTCGCAGGCGAGGAGGGCGTCCAAGAGGGCCTGCCCCGCCACCTGCCCCAAGGGGTGGCCCGCCTTGATGGCGGGCAGGCAGGCCAGGCGGGCGAGAAGCCCCTTTAGGCTCCGCCCCTCCCCCCTTAGGGCCTCCCGGAAGACCTCGGGGAGGAGCAGGGGGTAGGGGTGGAGGAAGGAAGGCGCCCGGAGGAGGCGCACCCTCTGGGGCCCAAAGGGCTCAAAGGCGAAAAGCCTTTCCGCCTCCCCCGGCAAGCGCAGGGCCTCCTCCGGCGCCAACTCCACCAGAACGGGATAGGGCAAGGGCTTTAGGCCCTCGTCCAGGCGGCGCAGGAAGTCCTCGTAGAGGATGCGCTCGTGGGCGGCGTGCTGGTCCACCACGTAGAGGGTGTCCCCCCCTTCCGCCAGGAGGTAGGTGTCCCGGAACTGGCCCAGGTAGCGGAGCCGGGGAAGCCCGGAGGGCGTGGGGGGGGCTAGGGGGCCAAGGGGTTTGGGCTCGGGAAGGAGCCGGGCCAGGTTCTTCCCCCCCAGGGCCTCCCGGAGGCTTCGCTCCACAAAGGCCTCCGCCTCCCCGCTTAGGGCCACCTCCTCCTTGCGGGCGTCCAGGCGCAGGCGGTAGGCCTCAGCGGGAAGGCTGAGGTTCAGGACCCCCACGGGGTAGTGCCCCTCGGGGAGGAGCTCCCGGTAGGCCCGGCGCACCGCCTTGAGGAGCGCCTCGGGCCAGGCCACGGGCCGGCCGTTCACCGAGAGGAAGAGGAGGTCCGGCCGGGTGCGCGAGGCCTGGGGACCGGAAAGGAGGCCTGAAAGGGCGAAGGCCCCCTCCCGGGCCTCCAGGGGGAGAAGCCTTTCCGCCAGGACCCGGCCGAAAACGAGCCGGGCCGCCTCCTTAAGGCCCGTGCCGGGAAAGAGGAGCCTGGCTTCCCCCTCTAGGAAAAGGGCGAGGGAGAGGTGGGGGTGGTGGAGGAGGTAGCGCCTCAGGAGCTCCAAAACCCCCCGGGCCTCTAAGGCGGCGTCCCGCCCCTCCCCGGCGAAGAGGCCCCAAACCTCCACCCGCGTCCCCGGAGGGGCCGGCACCTCCCGCACCTCCACCCGCTCCCCCTGGGCGAGGAGGAGCCCGCCCCCAAGCTGCCCCTTGGGCCGGGAGCGCAGGCGCAAGGTGGCGGCCTGCCGCAGGGCGTAAAGGGCCTGGCCCCGGAAGCCTAGGGTGCGGATGGCCTTGGGGTCTTGGAGTTTGCTGGTGGCAAAGGGCTCCACGGCTAAGGGAAGCTCTGCCAAGGGGATGCCCTCCCCGTCGTCCTCCACCACGAGCCTCTCCAAACCCCCGCCCCAAAGCTCCACCCGCACCCGCCTGGCCCCCGCATCCAGGGCGTTTTCCAATAGCTCCCGCACCGCATCCTTCACGGAAAGGAGCACCTCGCCCCGGGCGAGGAGGCCCTGGAGCTCGGGCGGCAGGGGGCGGATCACCCCTTCATGCTACCCAAGGGGGCACCTAGGGCCAAGGCCTTGAGCGCGTGGAGGAGCTTGAGGGCCTCGAGGGGGGTGAGGCGGTCGGGGTCCAGGGAGAGAAGCCGCTCCACGACCTCCTCCAAAGCCCCCTCCCGCCGGGCGGCCATGGCCTGGAGGAGGGCCTTGGCCCTCTCCACCACCCCCTCGGGGAGGCCCGCCATCCGGGCCACCTCCACCCCATAGCTCTTGGAGGCGGGGCCGGGAAGGACCTGGTGGTAGAAGATCAGCCCCCCCTCCTCCTCCTTGGCCGCCACGTGGAGGTTCTTCAGGCGGGGCAGGGAGAGGGCGGTGAGCTCAAAGTAGTGGGTGGCGAAAAGGGCGTAGCACCGCCTTTCGTGCAGGGCCTCCGCCACGGCGGTGGCGATGGCGAGGCCGTCCAGGCTGCTGGTGCCCCGCCCCACCTCGTCCAGGAGGACGAGGCTCCGCTCCGTGGCCTCCTTGAGGATGTGGGCCACCTCCTCCATCTCCACCATGAAGGTGCTCTTCCCCCCCGCCAGGTCGTCGGAGGCCCCGATGCGGGTGAGGATGCGGTCAAAGAGGGGAAGCTCCGCCGCTTCCGCCGGCACGAAGCTCCCTATTTGGGCGAGAAGGGCGATGAGGGCCGTCTGGCGCAGGAAGGTGCTCTTGCCCGCCATGTTGGGCCCCGTGACCAGGACAAGCTCGTGGGCCATCTCCAAGTCGTTGGGCACGAACTCCGTGCGCCTTTCCACCACGGGGTGGCGCCCCCCCCGGATAGAAAGCCTCTCCCCAAAGCGGGGCCTCGTGTAACCGTAGCGCACCGCCACCTCGGCCAAAGCGGCGAAGACGTCCAGCTCCGCCAGGACCCTTGCCGCCTCCCTGAGGGCCTCCGCCTCCTTCCTGGCCCTCTCCCGCACCGCCAGGAAGACCTCCTCCTCCCGGCGGCGGATCAGGGCCTCGAGGCGGTAAAGCTCCCTCTCCCTTTCCTTCATCTCCGGCAGGGTGTAGCGCTGCCGGTCCTTCAGGGTCTGCACCGCCCGGTACTCCTTGGGCACCTTCTCGTAGTAGGGGCGGGTCACCTCGAGGTAGTAGCCGAAGACGGCGTTGTACCCCACCTTGAGGGTGGGAATGCCCGTGCGTTCCTTTTCCCTTTGCTCTAGCTCCAGGAAGTAGGCCACCCCCTGGGCGTGGTCTTGCTTTAGGGCGTCCAGCTCGGGGTCGTACCCTTCCCGGATAAGCCCCCCCTCGGAAACCTTTAGGGGCGGTTCGTCCACCAAGGCGGCCTTGAGCTCCTCCCGCAAGGCGCCGAGGTCGGGGAGGAGGACCTCCTCCCCCAAAAGGGCCTTGACCTCGGGGAGGATCTCCAGGCTCCGCCGGAGCGCCCCGAGGTCCTTAGGGCTCGCCCGGCCCAACTCCAGCCGGGTGGCGAGCCGCTCCAGGTCGGCCAGGCGGAAGAGGAGCCGCCTCACCCCCTCCCTCAGGGCCCCATCCCCCACGAAGCGCTCCACCCGGTCCAGCCGGGCCTCCAAGGGGGCCCTGTCCACCAGGGGATGGCGGAGCCAGCTTTGGAGTAGCCGCCTGCCCGGAGCGGTCCTCGTTTCATCCAGGACGCTAAAGAGGGTGTCCTGGCCCCGCAAAGGCTCAAAGACCTCCAGGGCCCGCAAGGTGGCCTCGGGCAGGTGCACGAAAGCCCCGGGGTCGTAGGCGCGGAAAGGCCGCACGCTCAGGGTCCCGCCTTGGGTGGTGCGGGCGTAGGCCAAAAGCGCCCCCTGGGCCCGCCTTAGGGCCAAGGGGCCCTCCCCTTCCGGGTCAAAGGGGGCCTCCGAGAGCATCACCGGAAAACGCTTTTGGAACTCGGCCACGAAGGCCTCGTTTTCCCGGAGCTCGGGGCTCAGAAGGACCTCGGCGGGGCGGTGGCGGAAAAGCTCGTCGTAAAGGGCGCTTTTGCTTTTGAGAAGGGTGCCCTTGAACTCCCCCGTGGACACGTCCAAAAAGGCCAGGCCCCACCCGTCCCCCGTGGCGATGGCCGCCAGGTAGTTGGCCTCCCGGGGCAAGAGGGTTTCCTGGACCAGGGTGCCGGGGGTGAGGAGCTGGGTCACCTCCCGCCGCACCAGCCCCTCCGCCTCCTCCGCCGGCTCCACCTGGTCGGCCACCGCCAGGCGGAAGCCCATCTTCAGAAGGCGCTCGGCGTAGGCGTCAAAGGCCCGGATGGGGATGCCCGCCATGGGGGTGGTGAAGTCCTTGCTGGTCTTGTGGGTGAGGACAAGCCCCAGGGCCCGGGCGAGCCTTTCCGCATCCTCGCCGAAGCACTCGTAGAAATCCCCCACCTGGAAGAGGAGGAGGTAGTCGGGGTAGCGGTCCCGAAGCTCCACGTACTGCTGGAGGAGGGGCGGTAAAGGGCCAGGGCCTTCGCCCTTAAGCATGCCCTTTATCTTACCTCCCCCTATACCCCCTTCTCTCAAGCCCACTCTGTCCCTTAAGGACGGGAACCTCTATCCCCATACACTAACTTGACAGGGGTAAGGTGTGGGGCCTAGAGTAAGGGCAATCGGCACAAGGGGACAAAAGTCCCCCTTGTTTGGGAGGTGGGTATGGAAAGGGTCAACCGTCGGACCACGCTAAAACTCATGGGCCTGGGCGCCGCCCTCCTGGCTGCGGGCAGCCGGGGTTTCGCCCAACAGACCCCCACGGCGGACCAGCTGGTGAAGGGCAAGCACGCCAAGCTCATCGTGCTCTCCCAAAGGCCCATCGTCCTGGAAACCCCCTTTGACCTCCTCGCCAGCCAACCCGAGCGCACCCCCAAGGAACTCCTCTACGTGCGCAACAACGTGGATCTGCCCGGCTACAACACCGTGGAGGGGGCGGGCCTCGAGGGCTGGACCCTGGAGGTGGGGGGCCTGGTGGACAAGCCCTTCACCGTAGAGGCCAAGGAGCTCCTCGCCCTCCCCCAGCACGAGGTGACCATGGTCCTCCAGTGCTCGGGCAACGGGCGTTCCCTCTACCAACCCCGCCCCTCGGGCAACCCCTGGGGCCGCGGCGGCGTGGGGAACGTGACCTTCCGGGGCGTAAGGCTTAAGGACCTCCTGGCGGCCAAGGGGGCGAAGCCCACGGAGAAAGCCCTTTTCATCACCGCCCACGCCAGCCGCCAGGGCAACGCCGCCGAGTTCGTGCGGAGCGTTCCCATCCACGCCCTGGAGGAGGCCCTCCTGGCCCTCTCCATGAACGGGGAACCCCTTCCCGCTGTCCACGGGGGCCCGGTGCGCCTGGTCTTCCCCGGCTACTTCGGGGTGAACAACGTGAAGTGGGTGGCCAAGGTGGAGTTCACCGAGGGGGAAAACACCACCGCCGAGCAGATGCCCCGTTACCGGGTACCCACCATCCCCAACACCCACCTCCCCTTCCTGCCCCAGGAACCCGGGGGCCGCTACCCCTACACCTTCGCCAACTCCCGCCCCAACTGGCTCGTCAACGTGAATAGCTTCATCTTTGCCCCCCTGGAAGGCCAGACGGTGGAGGGGCCCTACGTGCGGGTGGAGGGGGTGGCCTTCAACGACGGCATCGTGCCCATCGTGAGCGTGGAGGTCTCCACCAACGGCGGGCGCACCTGGCACCAGGCCACCCTGGAGCGCACGGGGAGGAGCTACGGCTGGGTGCGCTGGCGGACCACCCTCTACCTCCGCCCCGGGGAACACCAGGTCATGGCCCGGGCCTGGGACGCCGCCGGGCGCAGCCAGCCCCTGGACGGCAACCTCGCCTGGAACGAGCGGGGCTACGAGTACAACGGGGTGATGCGGGTCAAGTTCACCGTGGCCTAGGGACACCCCCGGGCACCGCCCGGGGGTTTTTGTGGCCCTACGCACCCTACCCCACCGGGGTAAGGAGGAGGCTTGGATGGTGATGCGCAAGCTTGGGTTACCCCTACTGGCCCTTGGCCTGGGCCTTTCCGGCTACCTAGCCCTAAGCCAACCGACCCTTCCCGAGGGACCGGGCAAGGAGTTGGTCCTGGCCAAGTGCCAGACCTGCCACGACATCGGCCTGGTGGCCCGGGAACGCCTTTCCCGGGAACGCTGGGACGCTGTCTTGGACGAGATGGCCCTCCAGGGCCTAAAGGTTACCCCGGAGGAGCGTTCGGCCATCCTGGACTACCTGGCCACCTACCTGGGCACCACCCCTCCTCCCCCGCCCCAGGCCGCCGAGGCCCCCACCGCCAAAACGGGCGCCCAGGTCTACGCCAACTGCCAGGGTTGCCACGGGCCCCAAGGGGAAGGCAATCCTCCCCTCTTCCCCCCTTTGCGGGGGCATGTGGCCAAGCTCCTTGGGGCCGAGGGCGGGCGGAACTACCTCCTCCAGGTGGTGCTCTACGGGCTCCAGGGGGAGATCCAGGTGGAGGGGCAGGCCTACAACCAGGTGATGCCCGGCTTCGCCTGGCTCCCCGATGAGGACGTGGCCCTGGTCCTGAACCACCTCCTCACCTTCGGCGCCCCCGAAGGCCTCCGGCCCTACACGCCCGAGGAGGTGAAGGCGGCGCGGGCCAAGCCCCTAACCCCCGAGGAGGTCCACGCCCTGCGCCAGGGACTCAGGCTCCCATGAAGGGCAAGGTGCTCTCCCTGCACCTAGGGACGACCCCTGGCCTCCCTAAACCCCGGGTGGAGGCGTTGGAGCTCCTAGCGGGCTTTGGGGCCAAGGGGGACCGGCACGCCGGCAAAGACCCCGACCGGGCGGTGCTGGTGGCGGGGGTTGCCGCCTACGAGAGGGCGCAAATGGCCGGAATAGACCTCCCCTACGGGGCCCTGGGGGAAAACCTCCTCCTGGACCTGGACCCCCACGGCCTCCCCTCGGGTGCCCGGCTGCGGGTGGGGGAAGCGCTTTTGGAGCTCGCCCAGGTCTGCACGGTGTGCGCAAGCCTATCCCAGTTTGACCTGCGCCTGCCCAAGCTCCTCTATGGGGGGCGGGGGCTTTACGCCCGGGTCCTGGAGGGCGGGGTGGTGCGGGTGGGGGACCCGGTCCAGGTCCTCACCCCCGGGTAAAGAACCCCCCGGGGAAACCCTCCTCCCCCGGGGGGTTCCCCACGCCTAGACCCCCACCAACCCCGGCACCTCGTAGGCCCAGTAGGTGGGGCGCTCCCCTTTGGGCTCGTTGAGGACCTCAATCCGGCCCTCGAGGCCCGCCTCCACTATCTTAAGTTCCTTCAGGTAGTCCATGAAGCTTTCGGCGTCGCTGAAGCCCGTATCCACCCGGTAGCCCTGGGCTTCCTTGAGCACGGTGAAGCCGTCCCCGCCGGCGGCGATAAAGTTGTTCACCACCACCCGGTAGGTGGCCTCGAGGTCCAAGGGCACATAGCCCCTTTCCGTCTTCACCTCCACCCTAACCACCCGGTCCCCCGCAGGCCGGGAGAGGTCAAAGGCGTAGCGCAGGCCCGAAACCTGGAGGAAACGCCCCGCCTGGGCCTCCCACTGGGAAACCCCGTTTTCCAAGGCCGCCTTGATCTCCCTCCCCTTCAGGTCCATCACCACCAGGGTGTTGCCAAAGGGCAGGACCTCGTAGACCTTGCCCACGGTGATGGGTCCTTTGGGAATGGAGGCCCGGATGCCCCCGCCGTTTTGCAGGGCGATCTGCACCCCGGCGTTTCGGGTCTTCCAGACCATGCCGTCGGCGATCAGGTTGCCCAGGTTGCTCTCCCGCCGGCGCACGATGGCCCTCTCCCCCACCAGGTCCACCCTGGCCTCGGCGATGACATGGCCCATGAGGGCCATGACCGGCTGGGCGTAGGCCAAAAGGGCCTCCTTGGCGAAGAAGTCCTCCGGGGAGACCTCGGGGGTCATGAGGAAGGGCTCGCCCTTGTACGCCACGAGCTCCCCCTTGGCGTCAAAGCTCACCTCCAAAACCCCCACCACCTTCCCCCACTCCCAGGCCTGCACCACCAGAACGTCCTTCCCCTCGGGGTTTTTGACCACTGTGGGGTAGGGCCCGGCGGGGGCGAGCTCCTTATGGGGGAAGCTTCCCAAGAGGGTATGGGAGTGGCCGCCCACGATGACCTGCACCCCCACAAGCCTCCGGGCCAGCTTTAGGTCCTCCCCATAGCCCAGGTGGGAAAGGACGAGGATCTTGTTCACCCCTCGGCGCAAAAGCTCGTACACCGCCTTCTGGGCGCTCTCGTAGGGGTCCAGGAAGGCCACGGTGGGGCCGGGGTTGGCGATCTCCTTGGTGTCCGGGGTGGTGAGGCCCACCACCCCCACCTTCTCCCCCCCCACGCTCAGGACAGCGTAGGGGGCCACAAGGCCCTTAAGCCGAGGTTCTTGGCTCACGTCCACGTTGGCGGACACCACCTTGAACCTCGCCCCCTTCAGGAACTCGGCCAGGGGCCCAGGCCCCAGGTCAAACTCGTGGTTCCCCAGGGCCATGACCCGGTAGAGCATCCGGTGCATGAAGTAGCGGTCCGCCAGGCCCCGGTACTGGTTGAAGTAAAGGGTGCCCTGGAAGACATCCCCCGCATCCAGGAAAAGGAGGTTCTTGCGGCTCGCCCGCAGCCGGTCAAAGAAGGCCACCCGCTGGGCCACCCCACCCACCCGCACCTTCTTCCCGGAAAGGGTAAGCTCCATGGGCTCCAGGTGGGCGTGGGTATCGTTGGTGTGGACCAGGGTCAGGGTAAACCCCCCTTGGGCCCGCCCAAGGGGAAGCCCCATCAACCCCAAAGCCGCACCCGCCCGCAATACGTCCCGCCGCTTTATCCCGTGTGCCATAGGTACCTCCGCTTCCAAGTCTAGCCCAGGGCCTGTCAGGGAAGGATCAAGGGACGGCCTCCGGTACCATTTCAGGGCACACCTGAATCCCCTGGGTTGACACTTTGCACATTTATGCCGTACACTTTGCACAATCCGCCCGGGGGAAGCACGCAAAACCCGGCCTCGGCGGACAAGGAGGAAAGAAAATGGCGTACACCAAGGCGGAACTCCTCAAGGCGCTCAAGTCCGAGGGCGTGAAGTTCCTGCGCCTCCAGATCACCGACATCCTGGGCCTGGTGAAGAACGTGGAGGTGCCGGAGTCCCAGTTTGAAAAGGCCCTGGACGGGGAGATCATGTTTGACGGCTCCTCCATTGAGGGCTTCACCCGCATTGAGGAGTCGGACATGCTCCTCAGGCCCGACTACAACACCTTCGTCATCCTCCCCGACCTGGTGGAGGACCCCGCTCGGGGCAAGGTGGCCCGGCTCATCTGCGACGTCTACTACCCCGACGGCCGCCCCTTTGAGGGGGACCCCCGTTACGTGCTCAAGCGGCAGATTGAAAGGCTAAAGAAGCTGGGCTTTGACAACATGTTCGCTGGGCCCGAGCCCGAGTTCTTCCTTTTCCTGCGCACCCCCGAGGGCCTCCCCACCACGGAAACCCACGATAAGGCGGGCTACTTTGACCTGGCCCCCATTGACAAGGGGGAAGAGGCCCGGCGCGACATGGTCAATGCCTTGGTGGCCATGGGCTTTGAGATCGAGGCCTCCCACCACGAGGTGGCCCCCGGCCAACACGAGATTGACTTCAAGTACGCCGACGCCCTCACCACCGCAGACAACATCGCCACCTTCAAGTGGGTGGTGAAGCGGGTAGCCCTGAACCACGGCCTCCACGCCACCTTCCTCCCCAAGCCCATCCGGGGCATCAACGGAAGCGGCATGCACACCCACCTCTCCCTCTTCAAGAACGGGGAGAACGCCTTCTACGACCCAAAGGCGGAGTACCAGCTCTCCAAGACCGCCCTTCACTTCATCGCCGGACTCCTAGAGCATGCCGAGGGCATGGTGGCCATCACCAACCCCCTGGTGAACTCCTACAAGCGCCTCACCCCTGGGTACGAGGCTCCCACCAACATCGCCTGGTCCGCCTCCAACCGCTCCGCCATGATCCGCATCCCCGCCCGCCGGGGTGTGGGTACCCGGGCGGAACTCAGGATGCCCGACCCCTCCGCCAACCCCTACCTGGCCCTGGCGGTCATGGCCGCCGCTGCCATAGACGGCATTGAGCGCAAACTCCTGCCTCCCCCACCCATCCAGCGCAACATCTACCAGATGAGCGTGCGCGAAAGGCGCAAACACAAGATCCGCGAGCTCCCGGGCACCCTGCGGGAAGCCCTGGAAGCCCTGAAGAAGGACCCCGTCATCCGCGAGGCCCTGGGGGAACACGTCTACACCCACTTCCTCCAGGCCAAGCAGATGGAATGGGACGATTACCGGGTCACCGTCCACCAGTGGGAGCTGGACCAGTACCTGGCCACCTACTAGGCCAAGCGGCCATTCCATGCCGGAACCTGACCCCCACCCGGTACCGGGTGGGGGTTTGTGCACGCCTGACCCGCGGGTCAGGCATAAACTTTCCTCGGGGGCATTGACAAATCCCGCTACCCCCCCCGTAGAATAGGGCCGCAACGCGAACGCGTGCCTTTTGAGGAGGTGCTTATGAGGAAAATCGGGCTTCTGGTAGCAGGTGTAGCTGCCTTGGGCATGGCCCTGGGCCAGGCCAACGTCATCAAGATCGCCACCCAGTCCCCCCTCTCCGGCCCCCAGGCTGCCTTGGGCGAGCAGATCAAGCTGGGAGCGGAGCTCGCCGTGGAGGAGGCCAAGGCCAAGTTCAAGGCCTTGGGCTTTGACCTGGTCCTCGTGCCCTACGATGACCAGGCCAACCCCGACGTGGGTGTGGCCAACGCCAACCGTATCATCAACGACCCCGACATCCTGGGCGTGGTGGGCCACCTGAACTCCGGTGTGGCCATCCCCTCCAGCGAGGTCTACGCCCGGGTGAACCTGGTCATGGTCTCCCCGGCCAACACCAACCCCCGGGTCACCGACCGGCGCCTGCCCAACGTGAACCGCATCTGCGGGCGCGACGATGTGCAAGGGCCTGTGGGGGCGGAGTACGCCTTCAACAACCTTAAGGTGAAGAACGTCTTCATCATCCACGACAAGACCGCCTACGGCCAAGGGCTAGCGGAGGAGTTTAGGAAGCGCTTGGAGGCCATGGGTGGAAGAGCGGTGGCCTTTGTAGGCACCGAGGAAACCTCCAACTTCGTGCCCATCATCAACCAGATCCGCGGCGCCCGCCCCGTGCCTGAACTCATCTACTTTGGGGGCATCTACAGCCAGATCGGGCCTTTCGTGAAGCAGCTCCGGGAGCGGGGGCTCAAGACCCGGCTCATGGGGGGCGATGGCCTGGATTCCAGCGAGTTCGTGCGCCTGGCGGGGGCCCAGAACGCCGCCGGCACCTTCTACACCACCGTGGCCGGCCCCGTTTCCGCCTTCCCCAAGGCCAGGGCCGTGGCCCAGCGCTTCAAGCAGAGGTACGGCAAGGACATGGAGGGCTTCGGCATCTACGCCTATGACTCCGCCCAGGTGATCCTCACCGCCCTGGAGGCCGCCATCAAGGCCAACGGCGGCAGGAAGCCCACCCGGGAGCAGGTGAGCCAGGAGGTGCGCAAGGTCAAGCTGGAAGGCCTCACCGGCACCATTGAGTTTGACGACAAGGGCGACAACAAGAAGGCCAAGTACTTCGTCATGCAGGTGGCCTCTACGGGCAACTGGGCCGACAACAAGCTGATCCGCGTCATTGAGATGGCGGCCCCGGGCTCCAGGTAAACTGAGGCAACACCCGAAAGGGGGTGGCCAGACGGCCACCCCCTTGGCCCGGAGAAAGGAGGCATTTTGCTGGAACAAATCCTGGCCCTACTGCCCCAGGTGATCTTTGACGGCTTCATCCTGGGTTTCGTCTACGCCATGGTGGCCCTGGGCTACACCATGGTGTACGGCGTCTTGGAGCTCATCAACTTCGCCCACTCGGAGATCTTCATGATCGGGGCGGTGGTGGGGGTGGAGGTCTTCCGCTACCTAGCCCCCCATGTGGACAGCGGTTTTCTCTTGCTCCTCCTCGCCTTGGTGCTGGGGGGCGCTGTGGCGGGGGTCACCGCCATCCTGGTGGAGCGCTTCGCCTACCGCCCCTTGCGCAAACGGGGCACCACCAACCGCCTCGTGCCCCTCATCACCGCCATCGGGGTTTCCTTTATCCTCCAGGACCTGGTGCGCCTCGTTGAGGGGCTTTGGCACAACGAGTTCTTCCTCAGGATGCGCACGGTGGAGGACCTCGAGGGCAGCGTGGAGCTCTTCGGCGGCGCCATCTTCGCCCAAACCAAGTCCTTCATCCTCATGGGCGTTTCCATTCTGATGCTCCTCGGCCTCACCTACCTGGTGAACCGCACCAAGCTGGGGGTGGCTATCCGCGCCGTGGCCCAGGACCTCTCCACCGCAAGCCTCATGGGCATTGACCCCGACCGCATCATCTCCCGCACCTTCCTCATCGGCGGCTCCTTGGGCGGGGTGGCGGGGGTGCTTTTTGCCCTCCAGTACACCACCATTACCCCCTATGTGGGCTTCCTGCCCGGCCTCAAGGCCTTCACCGCCGCCGTCCTTGGGGGCATCGGCAACATCCCCGGCGCCATGCTAGGGGGGCTCGTCTTGGGGCAGCTGGAGAACTTCTTCGGTACCTACCTCCCCATCCTGACCAACGGCAACTTCGGCACCGAGTACAAGGACGTGGTGGCCTTCCTCATCCTCATCCTCATCCTGCTCCTTAGGCCCCAAGGGCTTCTGGGGCAGGTGGTTAAGGAGAAGGTATGAGCGCCGTAGCGCTTCTCCTCACCCTGGCCTTCCTGGGCCTCGCCTACCTCGCCCCCGGGGCCCTAACCAACGTTTTCGGCTTGGTGGCCCTGGGAGCCACCGCCTTTCTAAGGCTTCCCCCCCAAACGCGCACCCTAAACCTCGCCCTCCTCACCCTGGCCTTCACCTTGGGGCTGGTGCGTTCCGGGAACACCCTGGGCCTCATCGGCCTGGTGGGCGTCCTGGTGGCCCTCACCACCCTGCCCCGGATCCCCACCTGGATCCGGGGGCTTTTGGGCCTTGCCATCCTCCTCCTATCCGTGCCCATGGCGGGCTTCGCCAACACCTTCATCTTTGAGCTGGGCATCCAGATCGGCATCTACGCCGCCATGGCCCTGGGGCTCAACGTGGTGGTGGGGATGGCAGGGCTTTTGGACCTAGGCTACGCCGCCTTCTTCGCCGTGGGGGCTTACACCTGGGCCATCTTCGGCTCCGAACAGGCGCGCAACTTCCTGGCGGGGAACTTCCCCTTGCCCGGGGAGTACATGTACCTCTTCATGCTCATCGCCGTGGCCACCACCGCCCTAACCGGGCTCCTCATCGGCCTCCCCGCCTTAAGGCTTAGGGGGGACTACCTGGCCATCGTCACCCTGGGCCTGGGGGAGGTGGTGCGCATCCTCGCCAACAACCTGGACCACCCCATCAACTTCACCAACGGCCCCCAGGGCATCACCCCCATCCAGCGGCCCCCCATTGACTGGTTCCGCTCCCTCATGGAGAGGCTGGGGATCCGGCTAGACCAGACCACGGACTACCAGCTCTTCTTCTACCTCCTGGTCCTCCTCATGATCGGGCTCGTGGTCCTAGTCAACCTCAACCTGGCCAACTCCCGCTTCGGCCGGGCCTGGGTAGCCATCCGCGAGGACGAGATCGCCGCCCGCTCCATGGGCATCCCCCTCCTGCCCACCAAGCTCCTCGCCTTCATGACCGGGGCCGCTTTCTCCGGGGTCATGGGGGTCATCTTCGCTGCCCAGCGCACCTTCGTTTCCCCGGAATCCTTCACCCTCCTCGCCTCCATCACCATCCTGGGCATGGTGATCCTGGGAGGCATGGGCTCCATCCCCGGGGCCATCCTGGGGGCAGCGGCCCTCACCATCCTCAACCTGGACATCCTCAAAACCTTTAGCGAGTTCGTGCGCACCAGCCTGCCCCAGATTCCCAGCCAAGTGGACCCTGCTAAGTACGAAAGGCTCGTCTTCGGCCTTATCCTGGTCCTGATGATGATCTTCCGCCCCGAAGGCCTCATCCCCGAGAAGCGCCACAAGGCGGAGATGGAGGAGGCATGAAGGCGCTAGAGGTACACCACGCCACCAAGCGCTTTGGCGGCCTGGTGGCGGTGAACGATGTGAGCCTTACCGTGAACCAAGGGGAGATCTTCTCCGTCATCGGCCCCAACGGGGCGGGGAAGACCACCTTCTTCAACCTCCTCACCGGCATCTACACCCCCGACGAGGGGAAGATCCTCCTCTTCGGCAAGGACGTGACCGGCTTCTCCCCGGACCGCATCGCCAAGGAGGGTGTGGGGCGCACCTTCCAAAACATCCGCCTCTTCGGGGCCATGACCGTGCTGGAGAACATCCTGGTGGGCATGCACGTGCACATCCGCGTGCCCTACTTCCACGCCGTCTTCCGCACCCCCCTAGCCCGGCGGGAGGAAAAGCGGGCGGAGGAGGAAGCCAAGCAGCTTCTGGAGTACGTGGGCCTTCTCCACCGCAAGGACGAGCTGGCCAAAAACCTGCCCTATGGCGAGCAAAGGAAGCTGGAGATCGCCCGGGCCCTGGCCCTAAAGCCCAGGCTCCTCCTCCTGGACGAGCCCGCCGCCGGCATGAACCCTAAGGAGACGGAGGAGCTCCAGGCGTTTATTCAGAAGCTGCGGAAGGAACTGGGCATCACCATCGTCCTCATTGAGCACGATATGCGCCTCGTCATGCGCATCTCCGACCGCATCGCCGTCTTGGAATACGGCTCCAAGATCGCCGAGGGCACCCCAGAGGAGATCCGAAGGAACCCCCGGGTCATTGAGGCCTACCTGGGCAAGGGGGCGGCGGGAGGTGTGGCATGAGCCTTCTGGAGCTTAGGGAGGTCCACACCTACTACGGCCACATCCACGCCCTAAAAGGGGTCTCCCTCCGGGTGGAAGAGGGGGAGATCGTAACCCTCATCGGCTCCAACGGGGCCGGCAAAAGCACCACGCTAAGGACCATCAGCGGCCTAGTGAAGCCCAGGCAGGGCGAAGTCCTTTTCCAGGGGAAGCCCATCCACCGCATGCCCGCCCACCAGATCGTGGCCCTAGGGGTAGGCCACGTGCCCGAGGGGCGGAAAATCTTTCCCCGCCTTACCGTGGAGGAAAACCTGGAAATCGGGGCCTATTTGGAAAAGGACCGCAAGGTGGTCCAGGAACGCAAGGACCAGGTCTTCGCCCTCTTCCCCAGGCTTTACGAGCGCCGAAGCCAGAAGGGGGGAACCCTCTCGGGTGGCGAGCAGCAGATGCTGGCCATCGGGCGGGCCCTGATGCAAAACCCCCGGATCCTCCTTATGGACGAACCCTCCATGGGCCTGGCCCCGGTGCTGGTGGACTTCATCTTTGAAATCATCCAGAAGCTGAACCAAGAGGGAAGGACCATCCTCCTGGTGGAGCAGAACGCCCGGCTTGCCCTGCAGATCGCCCACCGGGGCTATGTTCTGGCCACGGGGGAGATTACCCTGTCGGGGCCCGCCAGGGAACTGGCGGAAAACCCCGAGGTGCAAAAGGCCTACCTGGGCGAGGGCTAAGGGGCCCAAGGGCTTGCGCCCCCAGAAGGGGGCGCTTTATACTTGGTCCGGCACACCCAGGGGAAGAACCCCAGAAAGGAGCACTATGAAGGGAAAAATCCTACTCGGCCTTGTGGTAGCTTTAGGGCTTGGGCTCGCCCAAAAAACCCTGGTTTTTGGGGCTAACGGGGAGCCGGTGAGCCTCGAGCCCGGCAACATCACCGACGGCATCTCCATCTACGTACAGCGGCAGATCTACGACACCCTGGTGGACTTCAAACCCGGCTCCACCGAGGTCACCGCCGGCCTGGCCACCAGCTGGTTCAGCTCCCAGGACGGAAAGGTCTGGACCTTCCGGCTGCGGCAAGGGGTGCGCTTCCAAGACGGCACCGAGCTCACCGCCGAGGCGGTGAAGTTCAACGTGGAGCGTTGGTGGGACCCCAAGAACCCCACCCGCATTGACGCCGCCGCCCGTTACGAGATCTGGCCCGAGCTCTTTGGCGGCTTCAAGGGCGACCCGGGCTCCTTGCTAAAGGAAGTCCAGGTGGTGGACAAGTACACCGTGCGCTTCGTCCTGACCCAACCCTTCCCCGCCTTCCCCGCCGCCATCGGCTCGGGGTACTTCGGCATCGCTAGCCCCACCGCTATTCAAAAGGATGGGGCCAAATACGGCTCCCCCACGGGGAGCGCCGTGGGTACCGGTCCTTTCCGGCTCGTGGAGTGGCGGCCCGGGGAGCAGATCGTCCTGGAGAAGAACCCCAACTACTGGAAGAAGGGCTTCCCCAAGGTGGACCGGGTGGTCTTCCGCGTCATCCGTGACCCCGCCGCCCGCCTGGCGGCCTTGAAGGCGGGGACCATTGACTTCACCACCGACATCCCTCCCGCCAACCTCAAAGACATAGAGGGGGACAAGAACCTGGACGCCGTCTTCCGTCCCTCCTTCAACGTGGGCTACCTGGCCCTGAACCCCGCCCATAAGCCCTTCTCCGACCCCCGGGTGCGGCAGGCCATCGCCATGGCCATTAACAAGAAGGCCATCGTCCAGGCCTTCTGGGGCAAGCTTGGGGTAACGGACGGGCACTTCACCCCGCCCTCCATGAAGGCCTTCCAGTCCTCCAAGGTGACGGACTACGAGTTCAACCCGCAGAAGGCCAAGGCCCTGTTGGCGGAAGCCGGCTACCCCAACGGGTTTGACCTGGAGCTCTGGTACATGCCCGTCTCCCGCCCCTACTTCCCCACGCCCAAAGAGATCGCCGAGGCCATGGCCGCCGACCTTTCCGCCATTGGGATCCGGGTGAAGCTCCAGACCAAGGACTGGGCCAGCTACCTAGCGGACCGCAAACAGGCCCCGGGCTTCCAGGCCTACATGCTGGGGTGGACCGGGGACTACGGCGATCCCCAGAACTTCTACGATCCCCACTTCGCCTGCCCCATCGCCGACCTCTTTGACGGGAGCGGCAAACCCCTTTGCGTGAAAGAGCTGGGCGACCTCCTCACCAAGGCCGCCACCACCCCCAGCCTCGAGGAGCGCAAGCGGCTCTACCAACAGGCGGACGAGCTCACCTTCAACCTGGCCCTGCGCATCCCCATCGTGCACTCCCAGCCCCTTCTCGCCAAGCGGAAGAACATCGTGGGCTGGGTGCCAAGCCCCTTGGGCTCCGAGTCCTTTGAAAGCATAGAGAAGCGCTAGGCGCTTCGCCCCCGGGCCCCCTTCGGGGGGTCCGGGCTTTTTGAGGCGGAAAAATGTGGAGCTACATTGTCCGACGCCTTTTGGGCCTTGTGCCCGTGCTCTTTGGCATCACCCTCTTGGTCTTCCTCTTCCTGCAGCTCATCCCCGGGGACCCCGCCCAGGCCATCTTGGGAGAACGGGGAACCCCGGAGCAGCTCGCCGCCCTGCGGGAAAAACTCGGGCTTAACCGGCCCCTTTATGTCCAGTACCTCACCTTTGTGCGCAACGTCCTTACCGGAGATCTGGGTACCAGCGCCGTGTCCACCATCCCGGTGGCCGAGGAGCTGAAGCGCCGCTGGCCCGCCACCTTTGAGCTGGCCCTAGCCGCCACCTTGGTGGCGGTGATCTTTGGCATCCCCGTGGGCATCTTGGCAGCGGTGCGAAAGAATAGCCTTCTGGATACCCTTTCCATGAGCCTTTCCCTCGTGGGGGTGTCCATGCCCGTTTTCTGGCTAGGCCTTTTGCTGGTCTACCTCTTCGCCGTGAACCTCCACTGGTTGCCCACGGGGGGAAGGCTCTCCACGGACCTAGCCATAGACTTTCGCCCCATCACGGGTTTTCTGCTCCTGGATGGCCTTGTTGCCCTAAAGCCTGGCGTCGTCCTGGACGCCCTTAAGCACCTCGTCCTTCCCGCCTTGACCCTGGGCACCATCCCCTTGGCCATCCTCACCCGCATCACCCGTAGCGCCATGCTGGAGGTCCTCTCCCAGGACTACGTGCGCACGGCCCGGGCCAAGGGCCTGGCCGAGCGGCAGGTGATCCTTAAGCACGCCCTCAAAAACGCCCTCCTCCCCGTGGTGACCATCATCGGCCTGCAGTTCGGCACCCTTTTGGGCGGGGCCATCCTCACGGAAACCATCTTTTCTTGGCCGGGCATCGGCTCGTACATCTACGAGGGCATCCTCAACCGCGACTACCCCGTGGTGCAGGCCGGGGTCCTGGTGGTGGCCACGGCCTTTGTCCTCGTCAACCTTCTGGTGGACCTCTCCTACGCCCTCTTGGACCCCCGCATCCAGTACCGGTGAAGCCATGGAAACCCCAACCCGTCAAGCCTTCCGGCGCTTCCTGAAGTCCCCTTCGGGAAAAGTGGGCCTTGGGCTCACCTTGGCCCTGGTCCTTTTGGCGCTTCTGGTTCCCCTCCTCCTCCCCTACGACCCCAGCACCGACCGGGACTACCTAAACCGGCTCAAGCCCCCAAGCCTCGAGCACCCCTTTGGCACCGACCACCTGGGCCGGGACATCTTTACCCGGGTGCTCCACGGAAGCCGCATCTCCTTGCAGGTGGGGCTCGTTTCGGTAAGCATCGGTCTGGTGTTGGGGACCCTCTTGGGGCTTCTCGCCGGCTTCTACCGCAGCCGTACCGAGCTTCTCATCGGCTGGCTCGCCGACCTGCTCCTCGCCTTCCCCGGAACTCTTTTGGCCATCGCCATCGTGGCGGTATCCGGGCCCAGCTTGCCAAGCGCCATGCTGGCCATTGGCATCGTGCAGGTTCCCGTGTACATCCGCCTGGCCCGTTCCATGGTCCTCTCCTTGAGGGAGCAGGACTTCGTGCAGGCGGCCTTCGCCTTGGGGGCGGGCAACGGGCGCATCCTCTTCCGGCACATCCTCCCGGGAACCCTGCCGCCCCTGGTGGTCCAGGCCACCCTTTCCATCGGCACCGCCACCCTCGAGGCGGCCGCCTTGGGCTTCTTGGGCCTTGGCGCCCAGCCCCCAGCCCCGGAATGGGGGGCCATGATCGCCGACAGCTTCAAAGGGGGCTATGCCATGAACGCTCCCTGGACCATGCTTTTCCCCGGCCTTTTCATCATGTTCACCGTGCTGGCCTTCAACCTCCTGGGCGATGGCTTAAGGGACGCCCTGGACCCCAGGAGCCGCTAAAGAAAGCCTTAAAAGCCCGGGGGAGTTCCCCGGGTATCATGGGGGCATGCGAAAAAGCCTTTACCTCTTCTTCGTCCTGCCCCTTCTCGCCGCCTGCGAGGTGCTCCAGGGCTCGGGCTACCGGGTGGCCGAGGCCCAGCTCCTCTTCCCCGAGGCCACGGAGCGCTGGACCTACTTCTACGGGGAACCCCGGGAGGTGCGCCTAGGCGAAAAGACCCTGCGCCTGGAAAAGGCCACCCGGGAAAGCCTTTGGGCGGTGCCGGGGGCGCTTTGGGTGGAGGGCAACCCCCTTCTGCGGGAAGTGGGCCCGGCCCTGAGGCCGCCCGCGGAAGCCGTGCGGGGTATAGCGGGAAGCCTGGTGGAGGTGCGGGCCCAGTCCGCCTTACGGGCCACCTGGCTCTACGACGGGGTGGGCTGGGTGCGCCTCACGGGAAGCCTGAAGGAAGGGGAAAGGCGAAGCCTGGTCCAGCCCGCAAGCTACCTCACCCCCGACCTGTACGCCTTCACGGGTACAGAAACCCAGGTTCTCCTGCGGGAGGTACTGGCCCGCCGGGGCGGGCGGCAGGTGGTGCTCTTTGAATTGCAGGAGCCCGTCCTCAAGCCCCTCAGCCTGGATCCAGCTCCCGAGGGCTACCGGGTGGGGGCCCTTTTGGTCCAGTATGGGCTTAGGCTGGAAGCGGTGAGCCTCCCTCCCCCCTCTTACCGGATCCTGGACCGGGGCACCCAGGCCGCTTACCAGGAAACGGAGGCTAGGGCCTTCCTGGCCAACGACCCCACCCGCTTCGCCGAGGTCTGGAACCTGGTGGTGGCGAACCGCATCCCCCGTCCCCCGGCCCCCAGCGTGGACTTCCGCACCCGGAGCGTGGCCGCCTTCTTCTGGGGCCTAAAGCCCACGGGGGGGTATGGCCTCGAGGTGGCCGGCGTCACTTACGCCGGCGATGCCGCCCGGGTGGTCCTGAACCCCATCTCGCCTAGGCCCGGGGCCATCGTCACCCAGGCCCTCACCAGCCCCTACGTCCTCCTAGAGCTCCAGCGGGTGCGGCGGGTGGTCTTCGCCGACCCCTCGGGGCGGGTCCTGGCCGAGGCTAGGGAGTAAGCCGCTCCCTCAAGGCCCCCACCAGGTACAAGGAGCCCGTGCAGAGGAGGGGCAGGCCGTCCTTCTTGGCCGCCTCCACCCCATGCCAAAGCCCCTCCCAAGGGTCCTCAAAGAAAGGCCTCCCCAGCTCCGGGCCCAAGGCCCCTTCCCCTGCCCGGGCGTAGCGCACGGTGCGCGCCCTGGGGAGGAGGTGGGCCAGCATCCCCTCCACGTCCTTGCGGGGAAAGGCGCCGAAGAGGAGGTGGTAGGCGGGGAACTCCCGGGCCAGGGCCTCCGCCGCCGGTGGGTTGTGGGCCCCGTCCAGATAGACCTCCACCCCCTCCAGGAGGAAGCGTTCTAGCCGCCCCGGGTTCCTGGCCTCCCGTAGCCCCTGGGCGATGGCCTCCTCGGGCAAGCCGAGAAGCCTTAACGCGGCGGCAGCAAGCCGGGCGTTTTCCTCCTGGAAAGCCCCCCTTAGGGCGGGGGGTGCGGGGAGGGCGAAGAGGGGGTCCTTGGGGTCCAGGACGTAAAGGGGCACCCCCTTGGCCCTCGCCACCTCCTGGGCCACCGCCAGGCCCACCCCCTTGGCCCCCGTGACCACGGGTACCCCCTCCCGGAAGGCCCCCGCCTTCTCCCGGGCCACCGCCTCGAGGCTTCCCCCCAAGGCCTCCAGGTGGTCCTCCCCCACCTGGGTGAGCACGGTGAGGGCCACCCGGGCCAGGGCGTTGGTGGCGTCCTTCTCCCCCCCTACCCCCGCCTCCACCGCCGCCAGGACCACCCCCTTTTCCCGGAAGTGGTGGAAGGCCAGGGCGGTGGCCAGGTCAAAAAAGCCCGGGGGCTCGGGCCAGGCCTCCGCCCTGGCCCAGGCCACGAAGCGCACCACCTCTTCCTCGGGGATGAGGCCCAAGTGGGTGCGGATCCGCTCCCGGAAGTCCCAGAGGTGGGGGCTGGTGTAGGCCCCAAAGGCCAGGCCCCGGGCGCGGAAGGCGGCCTCGAGGTAGGCCACCACGCTCCCCTTGCCGTTGGTGCCGAGGACATGCACCGCTTGGAAGGCCCTTTCCGGGTGGCCCAAGCGGGCGAGAAGGGCCCTAACCCGCCCCAAACCCCGCTCCCCTTGGCGCCTCCTCCCGTAAAGCCAGGCCAGGGCCTCCCGGTAGTCCATCACCCTTGAGCGTACTGCAGGCGGTAGAGGGTGGCGTAGTAGCCCCCCCGGGCGAGGAGGTCCTCATGGGTCCCCTCCTCCACGAGCCGCCCCTTCCGGAAGACCAGGATGCGGTCCACCCGGCGGATGGTGGAGAGGCGGTGGGCGATGATAATGGAGGTCCTCCCCTCCATGGCCTTGTAAAGGGCCTCCTGCAGGCGCTTTTCCGTCTCCGAGTCCACGTTGGCCGTGGCCTCGTCCAGGATGAGGAGGATGTCGGGGCTGGCCAGGAGGGCCCGCACCAGGGCCAAAAGCTGCTTCTCCCCCGTGGAAAGCCCCGCCCCCCTTTCCCCCACGTGGGTGTGGTAGCCCTGGGGCAGGCGCAGGATGGCCTCGTGCACCCCCAGAAACTTCGCCACCTCCACCACCTTTTCCTCCGGAACCTCCTCCTGGAAAAGCCTGAGGTTGTCCAGGATGGTGCCCGAGAAGAGGAACGGGTCTTGGAGGACGATGCCGATGTGGCGCCTCAGCTCCTCCTGGCGGTAGCGGCGCACGTCCTCGCCGTCTAGGAGCACCTGGCCCCGTTGCGGGTCGTAGAAGCGGGCGATGAGGCTCACCACGCTGGTCTTTCCCGCCCCCGTGGCCCCCACCAGGGCCACCTTCTCCCCCGGACGGATGTGGAAGGATACCCCCTTTAGGACCCAGTCCTTCTCCGTGGGCTCCACCCCCTTGGGCGTGTAGGCGAACCAGACGTCCCGGAAGGCCACCTCGCCCCGGAAGCGCTGGATGGGCCTGGGGTTTTCCGGGTCCTTGAGCTCCTCCTCCGTGTCCAAGACCCCAAAGATGCGCTCGGCGCTGGCCATGGCCCCTTGGAAGAGGTTGAACTTGTCCGAAAGGTCCTGGAGGGGCTGGAAAAGCTGGCGGGTGTAGTCCACGAAGGCCACCAGAAGGCCCAAGGAGGCCACCCCCCGCACCACCTCTCCCCCACCCACGTAGAGGAGGCCCGCCACCGCCAGATCCCCCAGGAAGCCCACCACGGGGAAGAAGAGGGCGAACCAGCGCACGATCTCCACCCAGGCCTGGAGGAGGTCGCGGCTTAAGCGGTCAAACTTCTCCTCCCGCTCCTTCTCCTTCACGAAGAGCTGAATGGTCTCCACCCCGGAGAGGTTTTCCTGTAGAGCGGCGTTCACCCGGGCCAGGCGCAGGCGCATCTCCCGGTAGGCGAAGCGCATGCCGTTCCGGACCCAGACCGTGACCCCGAGGAGGATGGGCACCACCAGGAGGACCACCAGGGTGAGCTTGGGGCTCAGGAAGAGCATGAAGCCGAGGAGCCCCAAGAGGGTGAAGAAGTCGGCAATCACCCCCACCAGCCCCCCGGTGATGAACTGGTTGATGGCGTCCACGTCCGAGGTGATGCGGGTCATGAGCCGGCCCACGGGGTTACGGTCGTAAAAGCCCGGGTGGAGGCGCATGAGCTTGGCGAAAAGGGCGCTCCTGAGGTCAAAGAGAACCCGCTGCCCCACCCATTGGATGAGGTAGGTCTGCCCGTAGGTGGCGGCGAAGTTCACCCCCCGCACCAGCAAAAAGCCCAGGCTCACCCAAAGGAGGAGGGCGAAGCGCTCGGAAAGGGGCTTGGCCTCTTGGGGCACCAGGGCCCCGTCAATGGCCCACTTGAAGAAGAGGGGGGTGAGGGCGGCGGTGAGGGTGGTGAGGAGGAGGCAAAGGAGGGCCAAAGCTACCTGAAGGCGGTAGGGGCGGACGTAGGCCAGGATGCGGGCGAAGAGCACCCGGTCAAAGGCCTTGGTGTAGGCGTCTTCCTGGGTCATTCCTCCACCTCCTTTTCCATGCGCTGGATGCGGTCCAGCTCCGCGTAAATCCCCCCGGCCTCGAGGAGGCTTTCGTGGGTGCCCTCCTCCACGATCCTCCCCTCCTCCAGGACCACGATCCAGTCCGCATGGCGCAAGGTGGCGGTGCGGTGGGAGATGAGGAAGGTGGTCTGCCTGCCCAAAACCCCCTTTAGGCCCTCCAGGATTCTGGCCTCCGTCTCCGTGTCCACGGCGCTCAAGGCGTCGTCCAGGATGAGGATTTTGGGAAGCTTGGCCAAGGCCCGGGCCAGGGCCACCCGCTGCCGCTGCCCCCCGGAAAGGGTCACCCCCCGCTCCCCCAACACCGTCTCGTAGCCCTTGGGGAAGGAGAGGATCTCCTCGTGGATGCCGGCAAGCTTCGCCGCCCACTCCACCCGCTCCCGGTCCAGATGGTCCAGGCCAAAGGCGATGTTCTCCAGAAGGGTTTCGCTGAAAAGGAAGGGCTCCTGGGGCGCCACCCCCACCGCCCTCCTTAGGGTGGCCAAGGGAATGCGCCGCACCTCGTACCCCCCCACGTACACCTTCCCCTCCGTGGGGTCCAAAAGCCTGGGCACCAGGGCGGCCATGAGGCTTTTCCCAGACCCCGTGCGGCCGGTGATCCCCAGGGTCATGCCCTCGGGCACGGTGAGGGTGAGGTCTTTTAGGAGCCAGCGCTCCCCAAGCCGAAGCCCCACCCCCTCAAAGCGCACCTCTCCCGTGAGGTTCCCCTCCTTCAGGGGCAAGGGGTCTTGGTCCCGGATGGCGGGTTCCTGGTCCAAAAGCTCCAAAAGCCTTTTCAGGCTGGTGAGGCCCCGCTGGTACATGGCGAGGACCCAGCCCAGGCCCAGGATGGGCCAGGTGAGCTGGGCCAGGTAGGCGTTGAACTGAACCAGTTCCCCCACGGAAAGCTCCCCTTGTACCACCATCCTGCCCCCCACCCAGAGCACCACGAGAAAGGCGAAGCCCATGAGGAAGCCCAAAAGGGCCTGCATGGGGCCCTCCACCCGGGCCAGGGCCAGGCTCTTTTGCATGTAGATGCGGTTTAGATCCTGGAAGCGGGCGAGCATCCGGCCTTCCAGGGCGTAGCCCTTCACCACCCGGATGCCGCTAAAGGCCTCCTGGCTTAGGGTGCTGATGGCGTCAAAGGCCTCCTGGGCCTCGCGGTAGCGGCGGTCCACCAAGCGGAGGAGGTAGAACACGATTAGGGCGATGGCGGGCAGGATCAGGGTAAGGTAGAAGGCCAGGCGCACGTCCACGGCGTACATGGAGAAGAAGGCCAAGAGGACCAAAAAGGAAAGCCGGCTTCCCATCATGATGCCGGGGCCCACCATCTCCCGCACGGCGGAGAGGTCGGTGTTCAGGCGGTTCATGAGGTCCCCCACCCGGGTCTTCTGGTAGAAGGAACGGTCCAGGCGGAGGAGGTGGTGGAAGAGGTCCTTCCGGAGGTCGTACTCCACCCGTCGGCTCGCCACCACCGCCAAGCGGCGCATGAAGTAGGAGAGGAGGGCACTTACCCCAGCGGAGAGGAGGAGGAACAGGGCATAGCGCCCATAGGGACCCCCGTGCCCGATGGCGTCCACCGCCAGGCGCAGAAAGTAGGGACCGAGGACGAAGAAGAAGATGGAAAGAAGCCCAAGCCCTACCCCCAAGGCGTAGCGGAAGCGGTAGGGGTACAGGTAGGGCAAAAGGCGGCGCAAGGGGGGAACTGACCGACCGGTCATGCCCTTGAGTCTACCGCAAAACCCCCTCCCCTTTGGGGGGTGGAGCCCCTATAGGGCCGCCATCTCCGCCCTGAGGGCCTTTAGGCTTTCCGTCCAGTCCTCCCCCAGGGTGAGGAGGCGGTGGGGCTTGGTCAGCCGCCGGGCCGCCCGCCGCAGGAGGCCCGGGATGGGGGGACAGGCGTAGGAAACCACCAGGAGGAGGCCTTTCACCCGGCCCAGGCGGTGGAGGTAGTGGACCATGCCCACAAGCTCCTTGTCCGTGGGTAGATCCATGGGGAGGAGCTTATCCCCCTCTTCCCGAAGCTTTTCCGGGGGCAGGTCGGGGAAGAAGGGAAGGAGGTCCACCTTGCGCAGGGCCTCCTCCACCGTCTCCCGGAAGGCCTCGTCCTCCAGGAGGTAGGGCTGGGCCACCACCCCCACGCTCCCCGGGGGAGACTTGAAGGGAGGAGGGGGCTTAAGGAGGCTTTTGACCCGGTCCAGGGCCCGGCCCACCAGCATGGGGTTTTGCGTGAGGATCTGCCCCACCTCCCCGGCCCGCCCCAAGACCCTATCCGAAAGCTCCGCCGGCACCTTGAGCACCGGGGGAAGCCCGGGGAAGTAGCGGAGGAGGGCGGCCTCCAGGTCCAAAAGCCAAGGGCACTGCCCCCCGCCCTTCTCCGACTCCACCCCAGCCTGGAGGTCGGGGAGGAGGAGGTAGTCCACCTTGCCCTTCAGGGCCTCCACCTGGGCGAGAAGCCCCTGGACCGGGAGGCAGTAGGGCTGGCGGAGGTCGGGGGCCGCCTCGGCCCGCACCACCTCCACGCCCAACGCCTCCAAGTACGCCTCCCAGAAGCCCAGGTACCGCCGGGAGAGGAAGCCTTTGAGGACGCCCACGCGCATACGCCCTATCCTACGCCAAGGCGCTCAAGAAAGGCGAGAAGCACCGTGCGGCCCTCCCAGAGGCTTTGGGGGAGGACCCACTCTTCCTGCGTGTGCGCCCCTCCTCCCCGGTAAACGCCCAGGGCCAGGGCGGGGATACCCCGTTCAATGGCGGCGCTGGCATCGGTGGAGCCAGGCTGGAAAAGGGGCTTTTCCCCAACGGCGGCCAAGGCCGCCTCCGCCGCCTGGAGAAGCCCAGAAGTGGCCGTGGTTCCCGCAGGCCTACGGCCGAGCTCCTCCCAAGAAAGCGCCACCCGGTGGCGCCTGGCCACGTCCGCCACCAGGTCCAAGGCCTTTTCCACCCGGTCTTCCAGGAGAAGGGGGTCGGGGGAGCGCACCTCCAAAAGAGCCTCGGCTTCCTCGGGGATGGCGTTCACCGCCTCGCCCCCTTTAAGGCCGCTTACGTTCAGGCTGGCCTCGAGGCCCGCCACCAAAGGGGGAAGCCCCGCCAAGGCCTCCGCCAGGGCGAAGACCGGGTTAGGGTTTCCCCGGTCCCCCCAGGCGTGGCCCCCGGGGCCGCGCAGCCGAAGCCGCAGGCGCACCGAGCCCAGGGCGCGGTCCACCACCCCGGGCAAATAGCCGTCCACCGCCACCACCACCTGGGGCCTCAAGGCCTCCACCAGGGCACGGGCCCCCTTGAGGTTCCCAAGCCCCTCCTCCCCCACGGTGAAGCCCCGCACCACCCCGGGCAAGGGGGGTAGGGAGAGGAGGACGGCCACGCCCGCCGAGTTGTCCCCCACCCCAGGGCCATAAAGCCGCTCCCCCACCCGTTTGGGGGAAACCGGGGTCAAAACGGTGTCCAGGTGGGCGAGAAGGAGGACCCTCCCCTCCCCCGCCCACACGTTCCCCACCCCGTCCCGCTGCGCCCCGGGGAGGTGGCGGGCCACATAGGCCCCCCGCGCCTCCTCCCCCACCAAGGGGGCAAGCTCCAAGAGGTGGCGCACCGGGTCCACTACTCTTCGGGCTCGGGCTGGGCGAGCCCCTCGCGGATGGCGTAAAGGGCCGCCTGGGTGCGGTTGTTCAGGTGGAGCTTCTGGAAGATCTCGGAAAGGCGGTTGCGCACCGTTTTCTCGGAAAGGCCGAGCTCGGCGGCGATCTCCAGGTTGGTGTAGCCCTGGGCCACCAGCTTGAGGATCTGCACCTCCCGCTCGGAAAGCTCGGCGTGCAAGGGGGCCTGGGCCTCCTTTTTGGCCCGGAAGTCCTGGATGATACGCCCGGCAAGCTCCGCATCCAAAAGCACCTCGCCGGCGTGCACCCGGCGGATGGCCTCAATGAGCTCCTGCGCGTCCGTGTCCTTTAGCAGGTAGCCCCGGGCCCCCGCCTTCACCGCCTCAAACACGTAGGCGTCCTGGCGGTACATGGTGAGGATGATGACCTTGGCCTCGGGCCACTCCTTGAGGATGGCCTGGGTGGCCTGGACCCCATCCAGGCCCGGCATCTGGATGTCCATGAGGATCACGTCCGGCTTGGCCTCGAGGGCATGCCGCATGGCCTCCCAGCCATCCTTGGCCTCCCCCACCACCCGGAAATCCCCTTCCGCCTCCAAGAGGCTCTTGAGCCCTTGGCGGAAGAGGGCGTGGTCGTCCGCTAGCAGTACCCGGATCACCCCTTCATCTTATCCCGGGCCTTCTGCTAGGGTAAGGGGATGCAGGCACGGATAGAAAAGCTCGTCCCGGGAGGGTACGGCCTCGCCCGCACGGAGGAAGGGGCCATCCTGGTCAAGGGGGCCCTGCCGGGGGAGGTGGTGCGGGGGGTACCCGTGCGGCGAAAGGGAACCCTCTTTCTGGAAGAGGTGGAAATCCTAGAGCCCCACCCCCAGCGTTACCCCCATCCCCTTCCCCCCTCCGCCGACCTCCCCCTGGCCTACGAGGCCCAGCTCCCCCTCAAGGAGGCCCTGGTAGGGGACGCCTTGGCGCGCATCGCCAAGCTGGAAGCCTCCCTCCTGCCCATCCGCCCTTCGCCCAGGCCCTTGGGCTACCGCACCGCCGCCCAGTACGCCCGCTACCCCTTGGGGGGCCTCGCCTACCGCCTTCCCGAAAGCCACGCCCTCTACCCCTTGGAGGAGGACCCCCTCCTGGCCGAGCCCTTGGCCTCCGCCTTCGCCCTCTTAAAGACCTGGCCCCTTCCCGTGGAGGAGGTGGCCCTTAGGGGTAGCCTCTTGGAGGGGAGGGTGCTCCTAGGCCTCATCGGGGGGAGCCTCGAGGCCCTAAAGCGCCCCGCCAAGGCCCTGGTGAAGGAGGGCTTCGCCGGGGTGGTCTGGGCAGAACCTTCCGCCAAGGGGCGCTTTCGCGGCCGGGTCACGCCCCTCCACGGGGAGAGAACCCTTCTAGAGCGCTTTGGCCCCCTCACCGCCACGGTGAGCGTGGAAAGCTTCAGCCAGGTGAACCCCTTGGCGGCCGGGGAACTCTTCGCCGAAGCCGCCGGGCTCGCCTCAGGGGGGGAAAGGGCCTTGGAGCTCTACGCCGGAAGCGGCCTCCTCTCCCTCCTCCTCGCCCCCCGCTACCGGGAGGTGGTGGCGGTGGAGGTGAGCAAAGAAGCGGTGCGCCGGGGCGAGGCGGACCGGAGGCGGCTTGGGGTGGAAAACCTCCGCTTCCACCGGGGGGATGTCCGGGAAGCCCTTCGGTTTGGGCGGTTTGACCTGGTGGCGGTGGACCCACCCCGGGCCGGGCTCGCCCCGGAGGTGCGGGCCTACCTCCTGGAAAGCCGGCCCCAAGAGATCCTCTACATCGCCTGCGACCCCGCCACCTGGGCCCGGGACGTGGGGGAGTTGGTGCGGGGGGGATACCGCCTGGCCTTCGTGCGGCCCTACGATTTCTTCCCCTTCACCCACCACGTGGAGGTCCTCTCCCTCCTCCGGCTAGGGTAGGGGAAGCCCCCGGAAAAAGGGGGCCGGGTCCACGGGCACCCCTTGGAGGCGCACCTCCAGGTGCAGGTGAGGCCCCGTGGAAAGCCCCGTGCTCCCGAGGAGCCCCAAAACCTCCCCCGCCCGCACCCTTGCCCCTTCCCGCACCCGCCTTTCCTTAAGGTGCCAGTACCCGGTGCAAAGCCCCATCCCGTGGGCCAGAACCACCGCTTCCCCTCGCAGGCGAAGCCTCGCCGAGAGGACCACCAACCCCTCCGCCACCGCCTTCACCGGAGTGCCGGGAGGGGCGGCCAGGTCCAAGCCCTCGTGGTAAGCGGTGAAGAGGTCCCCGTAGCGCCGCCGGGTGCCGAAGCCGCTCGTGGCCCTGGCCCCTTCCACCGGGGGGAGAAAGGAGCCCGAAACAAGGAGGGGTCCCCCCTTGGGGCAGGCGGCCAGGACACGCTCCCGTTCCGCCTTCCCTTCCGGGTCCTGCAGGAGGGCCTTAAGGGATGGGCTTAGGGCCAGGGTTTCCCGATGGTACGCCCCTGGGGCAACCCGGAGGGTGAGGGAAACCCCTTCCCCTTCCAGGAAGAAGCGCAACGGGTACTCCCCTGGGGCCGCCAAGGCCCCCACCGCCAAGAGGCCCCAAAGCCCTCCCCTTCCCAGGGCTAAGGGGTAGCGGACCCCCAACCATTCCGCCTCGCCCCCGGCGTAGCCCTCCACCCGAAGGCCAAAGGCCCGCCCCTGCACCGGGGGCCAGAAAAGGACCTTGCCCCGGGGAAGGGCCCTTTCCTCCGGCCCCACCCACAGGACCTGCCCCACCCGGAGGCGGTTGGGGTCGGCGAGGCCATTGAGGCGGGCCAGGGCTTCCACCGTGGTGCCGTAGCGCTTGGCGATGCCATAGAGCGTCTCCCCCGGGGCCACGGTGTGGGTCTTGGCCCAGGCGGCGAGAAGGAGGAAGGCGAGGGAAAAAAGGCGGGGCATGGCCTTATGCTAGGGGGAAAGGAGCCCCTATGGTGCTGATCCTAAACGGCCCCAACCTGAACCTATTGGGAATGCGGGAGCCTGAGGTCTACGGCCGCACCACCCTGGAGGAGCTGGAGGCCCTTTGTGAGGCCTGGGGCGCGGAGCTTGGCCTCGGGGTGGCCTTCCGCCAGAGCAACTACGAGGGGCAGCTCATTGAGTGGGTACAGCAAGCCCACCGGGAAGGGTTTTTGGCCATCGTCCTCAACCCCGGGGCCCTCACCCACTACTCCTACGCCCTCCTGGACGCCATCCGGGCCCAGCCCCTCCCCGTGGTGGAGGTCCACCTGACGAACCTCCACGCCCGGGAGGCTTTTCGCCAGCACTCCGTGACCGCCGGGGCCTGCCGGGGGATCATCTCCGGCTTTGGCCCCCTCTCCTACAAGCTCGCCCTCACCTACCTGGCGGAGGTTCTGGAGGTGGGCTAGCGAAGCCCCGCTAGGCGGTAGCCCAAGTACACCAGCAAAAGCCCTAGGAAAAGGCTTAGGCCCACGTAGGCCAAGGCCCGGGCCACCTCCCCGTCCTGCAGGAGGGTTAAGGTCTCGTAGCTGAAGGTGGAGAAGGTGGTGAACCCCCCGAGGACCCCCACCGCCAGGAAAAGCCGCGCCTCAGGGGAAAGGGCCCCCTCTAGGGAAAGCCGAAGCACCGCCCCGATGAGGAAGCTCCCCAGGGCGTTCACGAAAAGGGTGCTGTAGGGAAAACCCGGGCCCAAGAGCCCTTGGACGTAGGCCCCAAGCCCGTAGCGCAAGGCCGAGCCCAAGGCCCCGCCCAAGGCCACCAGGAGGTAGCGCTCCACGCAAAAAGTATATTGGGGCCATGAGGCCCAAGACCTTCTCCCCCATCCTCACCGCCAAGGGGGTGCGGCTCGCCGTCGCCGTGGGCCGCTTCAACGAGCGGGTGACCAAGCTCCTCTTGGAGGGGGCCCTCGAGGCCTACGCCCGGCTCGGGGGCGATCCGGCCGAGGTCCTGGTGGCCTGGGTGCCCGGCTCCTTTGAGCTTCCCCTGGTGGCTAAGCGCCTGGCCCAGCGCCCCGATGTGGACGCCGTGGTGGCCTTAGGGGCCGTGGTGCGGGGGGAGACCCCCCACTTTGAGTACGTGGCGGCCCAGGCGGCAAGCGGCCTCATGCAGGCCATGCTCCAGACGGAAAAGCCCATCGTTTTCGGCGTCCTCACCACCAACACCCCCGAGGAGGCCCAAGAGCGCGCCGGGGGTAAGGCCGGGAACAAGGGCGCCGAGGCGGTCTTCACCGCCATTGAAATGGTGCGCCTCCTAGAGGTTATTTCCCGGTGAAAAGGGCCCGGGCGTAGCGGAGGTGAAGGTAAAGGAAGCAGCCCAGGCAAAAGCCAAAGGCCAGGTTGATGAAGGCCAAGAGGGCCACCAAAAGGGCCAAGGCGTAGCCCACCCCCTCTAGCCCCAAGAGGAGAAAAAGGGAGGCCAAGCCCAGGAAGACCGCCCCCAGGGTGCGGGCGAACCGGTGGGGCCTGGGGTCCTCCTCCGCCAGCCTTGGGGGCACCCGCAGGAGGCGCTTTAGGGCCACCATCAGGTCGTAGGGGGTGTGCTGGCTCGCCATGAGGAGGAAAAGAGCGTACACGAGCCAGGGGAGGTCCATCAGGGCCGCCAGGGGCAGAAGGAGGACCAAGAGGGCCTGGTTGAAACGGAGCTGGTTCTGGTCCGTCTTCATAGGGGCTACTATACACCTTAGCCCGTGAAGCTTAGGGGTAAAGGGCACATTCCCCATGGCAGAATGGTCCCGTGGTTCCCCTCCTCACCACCCCCTTGCCCACACCCCACGGCTTCACCACCCGGCTCGGCGGGGTTTCGGAAGGCCCCTTCCATAGCCTCAACCTCTCCCCCGCCACCGGGGACGACCCGGAGAAGGTGGCGGAGAACCAGCGCCGGGTCCTCAGCGCCTTCGGCCACCCCCCGGTGGCGGCGCTTAAGCAGGTGCACGGCACCGCCCTCCACCTCGTGGAGGGCCCTGGGGTTTGGGAAGGGGATGGCCTCCTCACCACCGCCCCGGGCCTCCTCCTCCGGGTAGGGGTGGCGGACTGCTACCCCCTCCTCCTCTACCACCCCCAAGGGGCGGTGGCCGCCCTGCACGCCGGCTGGCGGGGCGTGGTGGGGGGGATTTTGCCCAAGGCCCTCGCCCTCCTGGAAGCCCTGGGGCTGGACCCCAAGGAGGCCCACCTGGCCATAGGCCCCGGCATCGGGGGGTGCTGCTACCAGGTGGGGGAGGAGGTGGCGGAGGCCTTCCAAGGGGCCGGCCTTCCCACCTTCCGCAAGGACGAAAGCGCCCCCGGCAAGTACCTTTTGGACCTGGAAAGGGCCATCCTCCTCCAGGCGGAAAGGGCGGGGATTTCCCCAAAACGCACCTACCGGGTGGGGCTTTGCACCGCCTGTTCACAGGCCCTCTTCTCCCACCGCCGCGACCGGGGGAGGACGGGAAGGATGTGGGGGCTTGTGATGCTTCCCCATTAAGGCGATGTTCACTTAGGGCGTGGCACAATAAGGCCATGCTTTTCCCCCGGGAGGTCCTCCCTTCCCTCCTCCACCTCACCCCCGCTTGGCTTGAGGCACGGGGGCTTAAGGGGGTTATCCTAGACCTGGACAACACCCTCTTGCCCTACGGGGAAGAGGTGCTCCCCAGCGAGTACGCCGCTTGGCTTTCCGCTCTGAAGGAAGCGGTGCCCATCTACCTCCTCTCCAACGCCCTGCCCGAGCGCTTCGCCCGGGTGCAAAGGCGGCTTGGCCTTCCCGGCCACGCCCCCGCCCTGAAACCCTGGCTGGGCTTTCACAAGGCCCTTAGGGCCCTAGGCCTTCCCGCCCGGGAGGTGGCGGTGGTGGGGGACCAGGTCTTCACCGACATCCTGGGGGGGAACCTGGTGGGGGCCTACACCGTCCTGGTGCCCCCCTTGCGGGAAAAGGAATTCTTTTACACGCGTTTCATACGGATGCTGGAGACTCCATTTAGGAAACCTTGGGGAGGGAGTCCATGAGCGTGCTGACCATTGGCGACAAGCGGCTTGGGGCCATCCTTTTGGACGCCGGGCTCCTCACGGACGAGGAACTCCAGCTGGCCCTGGAGAAGCACCGGGAGGTGGGGGGAAGCCTGGCGGAGGTCATCGTGGAATCGGGCCTCCTCTCGGAAAGGCGCATCGCCCAGGCCATTGAGGACCACTTCGGCATCCCCCTGGTGGAACTCCACCAGCTGGAAATCCCCCCGAAGGTGAAGGCCCTATTACCGGCGGAGAAGGCCAAGGAGCTGGGCGCCATCCCCTTTGCCCTGGACGAGGAGGCGGGGGTGGTGCGGGTGGCCTTCGTGAACCCCTTGGACACCTTGGCCCTCGAGGAGGTGGAAGACCTCACGGGCCTGGTGGTGGAGCCCTACCAAACCACCAAGAGCGCCTTCCAGTACGCCCTGGCCAAGAACTACCCTGAGCTCGGCCTACCCCTTCCGCCCCCACCCACGGGGCCAAGCCAAGGGGAACTCCGCCTAGGGGAGTTCCTTCTGGAAAAGGGCCTCATTGACCGGGAAACCTTGGAAGAGGCCTTGGTGGAACAGGAGCGGACGGGGGACCTCTTAGGCCAGATCCTGGTGCGAAAGGGGCTTTCCGAGGAGGTCCTCTATCGGACCCTGGCCGAGCAAAAGGGGCTAGAATTCCTGCCCTCCACCGAGGGGCTAACCCCCGACCCCGCCGCCACCGCCCTCCTCCTGCGCTCGGATGCCCTGCGCTATAGCGCCGTTCCCGTGGCCATCCGCGAGGGCAAAGTGGAGGTGGTCCTGGCCGACCCCCGGCACAAGCAGGCGGTGGAGGAGCTTCTGGGCCGCCCGGCCCGTTTCTACCTCACCCTGTCCAAGGCCTGGGAAGCCCTCTTCCACCAGGCCTACCCAGAGAAGGGCCGTATAGGAGAGGTCTTGGTTCAGGAAGGCCGCCTGAGCCGGGAACACCTGCGGGAAGCCTTGGAGGTGCAAAAGCGCCTCCCCAAAGCGAAGCCCTTGGGGGAGATCCTGGTGGAGCTTGGCCTGGCCCGCCCCGAGGACGTGGAGGAGGCCCTCAAGAAGCAACGCCAAGGGGGAGGCCGCCTGGAAGACACCTTGGTCCAGTCGGGCAAGCTCAAGCCCGAGGCCCTGGCCCAGGCGGTGGCCCACCAGCTGGGCTACCCCTATATTGACCCCCAGGAAAATCCTCCAGACCCCGGCGCCGCCCTCCTCCTCCCCGAGGACCTAGCCCGGCGCTACGGCGTCTTCCCCCACCACCTGGAGGGGAAAACCTTGGTCCTTCTCATGAAGGACCCCCGGAACATCCTGGCCCTGGACGACGTGCGCCTGGCCTTGAAGCGGAAGGGCCTGGGGTACGAGGTGACCCCCGCCGTGGCCACCGAGGCGGCCATCGTCAAGCTCATTGAGCGCTTCTACGGCAAGGAGGAGCTGGGCGAGCTGGCCAAGGAGCTCTCCAAGGGGTACCAGGCGGAGGAAGAAGCCCTCACCACGGAGCTGGACGAAAGCGCCGCCCAGCGCTTCGTCAAGCAGGTGATCCGGGAGGCCTACCTTCAGGACGCCTCCGACATTCACATAGAACCCCGCCAGTCGGACGTCCTGGTGCGCCTACGCATTGACGGTACCCTGCGCCAATACACCACCTTGTCTAAAGGGGCCTTGGGCCCGGTGATCAGCGTCATCAAGATCATGGGCGGGCTCAACATCGCGGAAAAGCGCCTCCCCCAGGACGGCCGCGTCCGCTACCGGGAAGGGGCCATTGACGCGGACCTCAGGCTTTCCACCCTCCCCACGGTCTACGGGGAAAAGGCGGTGATGCGCCTTTTGAAGAAGGCGGCGGACATCCCCGAGATAGAGGGGCTGGGCTTCGCCCCCGGGGTCTTTGAGCGCTTCCAGGAAGTGATCTCCAAGCCCTACGGCATCTTCCTCATCACCGGCCCCACGGGAAGCGGCAAGAGCTTCACCACCTTCTCCATCCTGAAGCGCATCGCCACCCCCGACAAGAACACCCAGACCATTGAAGACCCCGTGGAGTACGAGATCCCCGGCATCAACCAGACCCAGGTGAACCCCCAAGCCGGGCTCACCTTCGCCCGGGCCTTGCGCGCCTTCCTGCGCCAGGACCCGGACATCATCATGGTGGGGGAGATCCGCGACCCGGAGACCGCCAAGATCGCCACGGAGGCGGCCCTCACCGGCCACCTGGTCATCGCTACCCTGCACACCAACGACGCCGCCCAGGCCATCACCCGCTTGGACGAAATGGGGGTGGAGCTTTTCAACATCTCCGCCGCCCTCATCGGCGTCCTTTCCCAGCGCTTGGTGCGCAGGATCTGCGAGCACTGCAAGGTGGAGGTGAAGCCCGACCCCGAGGTCCTCCGCCGGCTCGGTATCCCCGAGGAGGAGATGCAAGGAGCAAAGCTCTACAAGGGCACGGGGTGCGAGCGCTGCGGGGGCACGGGGTACAAGGGCCGCTACGCCATCCACGAGCTGTTGGTGGTGGACGACGAGATCCGGCACGCCATCGTGGCGGGCAAGTCGGCCACGGAAATCAAGGAGATCGCCCGCAAGAAGGGCATGAAGACCTTGCGGGAAGACGGCGTCTACAAGGCCCTCCAGGGGATTACCACCCTCGAGGAGGTCCTGGCGCGTACCATTGAGTGAAGGAGGCAGTCATGCCCAAGAATCCGGATATCGTGGACCTTCTGACCCTGGCCGTGGAACGGGGGGCGAGCGACCTGGTCATCACCGTAGGGCTTCCCCCCATGATCAAGGTGGACGGGGAGTTCCACCCCACGGAGTACGAGCCCCTAAGCCCCCAGGACACCCGGCGCCTCATGTACGCCCTGATGGACGAGAAGCAACAGCGCATCTTTGAGGAGGAGAAGGAGCTGGACTTCTCCTTTAGCCTCCCCGGCAAAGGGCGCTACCGGGTGAACGTCTTCCTCCAGCGGGGAAGCGTGGGCGGGGTCCTCCGGGTGGTGCCCGCCGTCATCAAGAGCTTTGAGGAGCTGGGCCTGCCCAAGAACATCGCCGAGATCGCCATGGCCCCAAGGGGCCTGGTCCTCGTGACGGGCCCCACGGGAAGCGGTAAGAGCACCACCTTGGCCTCCATGATCGACTACATCAACGAGCGCAAGCCGGTGCACATCGTCACCATTGAGGACCCCATAGAGTTTTTCCACCGCCACAAGAAGGCCATCATCAACCAGCGGGAGATCGGCGCCGACACCCACGGCTTCCACAAGGCCCTACGGAGCGTCCTGCGCCAGGCCCCGGACGTGATCCTGGTGGGGGAGATGCGGGACTACGAAACCATCGCCGCCGCCATCACCGCCGCCGAAACCGGCCACCTGGTCATGGGCACCCTGCATACCAACTCCGCCCCGGAAACCATTGACCGCATCATCGACGTCTTCCCGGAAAACCAGCAGGAGCAGGTGCGGGTGCAGCTTTCCAACAACCTGGTGGCCGTGCTCACCCAGCAACTCCTCCCCAAGGCCTTTGGCGGGGGGCGGGTCCTGGCCTACGAGCTCATGATCGCCACCCCAGCGGTGCGGGCCCTCATCCGCGAGGGCAAGAGCCACCAACTGAGGAGCGTGATCCAAACGGGGGGCCAGTACGGCATGATCACCATGGACGCCTGCCTGGCCGACCTCTACAAGCGCAAGCTCATCACCTACGAGCTAGGCCTCGCCCGGGCCGTGGACCCCAAGGAGTTCATGCGCCTCGCTGGGGTGCAGGAAGGGGCGAAGCGCTAACGGGTAAACTTTAGGGCATGTACGAAGCCGTCATCGGCCTCGAGGTCCACCTCCACCTGAAAACCCGGACCAAGGCCTTTTGCGGCTGCCAAGCCGACTACTTTGGGGCCGAGCCCAACACCCACGTCTGCCCCATCTGCCTAGGCCTTCCCGGGACCCTGCCCGTCCCCAACCGGAAAGCGGTGGAGTTCGGCCTGCGCCTCGCCCTGGCCCTGGGAAGCCGGGTGCCGGAGAAGCTCCTCTTCCACCGCAAGAACTACTTCTACCCCGACCTGCCCAAGAACTACCAGATCAGCCAGTACAACCTGCCCTTGGGGGAAGGGGGGGCCTTGCCTTTGGGAGGGCGAAAGGTGCGCATCAAACGCCTCCACCTGGAGGAGGACGCCGGGAAAAGCCTCCACCTGGAGGGCCGCACCCTCCTAGACCTGAACCGGGCGGGAAGCCCCCTCCTTGAGCTCGTCACCGAGCCCGACCTCACCACCCCCGAGGAGGCCCGGCTCTTCCTCCAGCGCATCCAGGCCCTGGTCCAGACCCTGGGCATCTCCGAGGCGAGCCCCGAGGAGGGAAAGCTACGGGCCGACGTGAACGTCTCCGTGCGCCGGGCAGGGGAGCCCTTGGGCACCAAGGTGGAGATCAAAAACCTGAACTCCTTTAAAAGCGTCCAGCGGGCCCTGGAGTACGAGATCCGCCGGCAAACGGAAATCCTTAGGCGGGGGGAAAAGGTCAAGCAGGCCACCCTGGGCTTTGAGGAGGGTAGCGGCAAGACCTACCCCATGCGCACCAAGGAGGAGGAGGCGGACTACCGCTACTTCCCCGAGCCCGACATCCCTCCCATCCCCATCCCTCGCCCTTGGGTAGAGGAGATCCGGGCCAACCTTCCCGAGCTCCCTTGGGAAAAGGAAGCCCGCTACCGCTCCCTGGGCATCAAGGAAAAGGACGCCGAGGTCCTGGCCTACACCCCCTCCCTCGCCCGCTTCCTGGACCGGGCCCTGGCCCTAGGGGAAGCCTCCCCCCAGGCCCTTGCCAACTGGCTTTTGGCCGACGTGGCGGGCCTCCTTAACGAACAGGGCCTCACCCTGGAGGAAACCCGCCTCACCCCCGAAGGCCTTTCCCGCCTGGTGGCCCTTTTCGAACGGGGAGAGATCACGAGCCGGGTGGCCAAGGCGCTCCTTCCCGAGGTCCTGGAAGGCCAAGACCCCGAGGCCCTGGTGCGGGAACGGGGGCTAAGGGTGGTGGCGGACGAGGCCGCCCTAAAGGGGGTGGTGGCCGAGGTGATCGCCGCCATGCCCGAGGCGGCGGAAAGTGTGCGCCAAGGCAAGCTCAAGGCCTTGGACGCCCTGGTGGGCCAGGTGATGCGGAGGACCAAGGGCCAGGCCCGGCCCGACCTGGTGCGCCGCCTCCTCCAGGAGGCCCTTGGGGTAGGATAGGGCCGATGCGCTACGAGGAGGCCGGGGTCCACATAGAGGCCAAGGCCGAGGCCCTCAGGCGGGCCAAGGCCGCCATCGCCGCCACCTACACGGAGGAAGTCCTTAGAGGCCTAGGGGCCTTTGGCGGGCTCTTTGACGCCAGGGCCCTAAAGGGGATGGAGCACCCCGTCCTGGTGGCCACCACAGACGGGGTGGGCACCAAGACCCTCCTCGCCCTCGAGGCCGGGGACGTTTCGGGACTCGGCTTTGACCTAGTCAACCACTCGGTGAACGACCTCCTCTGCCAGGGGGCTAGGCCCCTCTTCTTCCTGGACTACCTGGCGGCAAGCCGCCTGGAAGAGCCCATCCTCGCCGCCCTCCTCACCTCCTTGGCCGAGGCCTGCCGGACCCTTTCCATCCCCCTTTTGGGCGGGGAGACGGCGGAGATGCCCGGGGTCTACCGGGAAGGGGCCTGGGACGTGGCGGGCACCCTGGTGGGGGTGGTGGAGCGCTCGGAGATCCTGGGCCCCGAGCGGGTGCGGGAAGGGGACGTCCTCCTCGCCCTCCCCTCCTCCGGCCCCCACACCAACGGCTACTCCCTCATCCGCAAGGTGGTGGCCGGGCAGGACCTCCTCGTCCCCGTGCCGGAGCTGGGGGAAAGCCTCAAGGAGGCCCTCCTCCGCCCCCACCGGGCCTACCTAAAGGAGTTCTTGCGCCTCAAGGAAGGAGGGGTGGAGATCCACGCCATCGCCCACATCACGGGCGGCGGGCTTCCGGAAAACCTCCCCCGGGCCCTTCCCGAAGGCCTGGGCGCCGAAATCCAAAGGGGCAGTTGGCCCATTCCCCCCATCTTTCCCTACCTGCAACGCTTAGGGCAAATCCCCGAGGAGGAGATGTACCGGGTCTTCAACATGGGCCTCGGGCTCATCCTCATCCTCCCCGAAGGCGAAGCGGAAAAGGCCTTGGCCCTGGTGGAGGGCTACCGGGTGGGCCGGGTGGTCCCTGGGAACGGAGTGCGCCTCCTATGAAGGAGCTTTGGCTCATCCGCCACGGCGAAACGGAATGGAACGTAAAGAAGCGCTTCCAAGGCCATTTGGACGTCCCCCTCTCCCCCGTGGGCATCGGCCAGGCCTTCCGCCTGGCCCAGCGCCTGGCCCGAAGCCGCCTCGCCTTTGACAGCCTCTTCTCCTCCGATCTGCGCCGGGCCAAGGAAACCGCCGAGCCCTTGGCGTCGGTCCTGGGCCTTCCCCTAAGGACCACCCCCCTCCTTCGGGAGATTGACGTGGGGGAGCTCGCCGGCCTGGGCCGGGAGGAGGCCGAGGCCCGTTTCCCCGAGTTCGTGCGAAAGGCCCAGGAAGACCCCTGGCACACCCCCCGCCCTGGAGGAGAGAGCATGGCGGACCTCGCCCAGCGCCTCCTCACCTTCTGGGAAAGCCTTCCCCCAGGCCGCCACCTCTTGGTGACGCATGGGGGCGTGATCCGGGCGGCCCTCAAACTGGCCTTGGACCTGGAAGGCCACGCCTGGCGCCGGGTGCACATCCCCAACACCTCCATCACCCGCATCCAGTTACCCAACCGGGAAGTGCTCGGCGTATCCGACGTGGCCCACCTGGAAACCTGGGCCGACTGGCTTTCCGACGAGAGCGTGCAATAAAAAAACCCGGGCCATAGGCCCGGGCAAAGGTTGGAGCGGGAGACGGGACTTGAACCCGCGACCCCGACCTTGGCAAGGTCGTGCTCTACCGACTGAGCTACTCCCGCAAAGGGAAAATCCCCCGCACCGACCTACTCTCCCAGGACCCTGCGGTC